>Ga0181517_10001719_pt1 | contig 23611 bp, 20 predicted proteins | sample PEATcosm2014_Bin_31_FD_119748 | JGI IMG/M metagenome (GOLD analysis project Ga0181517, IMG submission 119748) | Peatland microbial communities from MTU Mesocosm Facility, Houghton, MI, USA - PEATcosm2014_Bin01_30_metaG | ecosystem: Environmental > Terrestrial > Soil > Wetlands > Peat | place... | reverse complement strand
TGGCGCGGCGCTATCCGCACGTGGATATCCTGTGCGGACCCGGTGAACTGGACAAGCTGGCGGGGATGGTTCACAACGCGATCGTGACGCGACTGGAAGAGCGCAGGCCGATGGCGGCGCTGCTGGGGAATTCGACGCGGCGAAGCGGCACGCTGGCGGCGGCGGAGTCTGAGGACCGGCTGGAGCTGCTGGATTTGTCGCGGGTGGTGTCGGACAGTGAATCGGCGCGGTCGGCGTACGTGCGGATCACGCGCGGGTGCAATAAGTTTTGCACGTATTGCGTGGTGCCCAATACGCGCGGGCCGGAGGTGCATCGCAAGCCGGGGAATATCATCGACGAGGTGCGCAAGCTGGCGGATGCGGGGGTGATCGAGATCACACTGCTGGGACAGACAATCAATCACTATTTGTACGACCATGGCGACGGGCGCAAGACGACGTTCGCGGATTTGCTTTATCAGGTTCACGAGTCGGCGCCGTCGGTGAGCCGGCTGCGGTTTGTGACCAGTTTTCCGAGGGATTTTTCCGATGCAGCGCTGGACGCGATGCGGGATTGCCCGCGCATCTGCCGCTATCTGCACGTGCCGGCCCAGCACGGGAGCGACCGCATCCTGCGCATGATGAACCGGGGCTACACGGCCGGGCAATATCGGCAGTTCATCGAGCGGGCCCGCCAGCGCATGCCGGATGTGTCCATCGCCAGCGATTTCATCGTCGGATTTCCGAGCGAGACGGATGAGGATTTCCAGGCGACGATGCAATTGGTGCGCGATTGCCGGTTCAAGAACAGTTTTATTTTCAAATACTCGCCGCGCCCGGGCACGGCGGCGATCGAGCGGTTCGCGGATGATGTGCCTGAGGAGACCAAGCGACGGCGGAACAACCTGCTTCTGGCCGAGCAGCAGCGCGTGAGCGAAGAGGGGAATCGCCAGATGGTGGGGCGGACGGTGGAAGTGATGGTGGAAGGCAAGAGCAAGCTGGTGAGCCGGCAGCTTGCGGCGGCAGGCAACAACGGCGATTCCAGCGGCGGCCTGGTCGAATTGGGTTGGAAGAACCGGCTGGTGACGCGAGCGAGCGAAGCGCGAACGCAACTTGTCGGCCGGACGCGCGGGGATCAGGTGGTGGTGTACGACGGCCCGGAAAGCTGGACGGGGCGGATCATGAATGTGCTCGTGGTGGATGCGCGGAATTTGACATTGTTTGGGGAGGCGGCGGTGGCGGCGGTTGCCGATCAGATCAGTTGAGAGGATAATGCGGCGATGGGAGAGGCGATCAAGAAAATCACCATCGAGGGATTCAAGTCGATCCGCAGCCTCAAGGATTTCGACCTGCGGCCGTTGAACGTGCTGATTGGGGCGAACGGCGCCGGCAAGAGCAACTTCGTCGGGTTTTTCAGTTTTCTCCGCGAATTGATAGAGCAGCGGCTGCAATTGGCGGTGGCGAAGGGGGGTGGGGCGGACGCGTTCTTGTACATGGGGAGGAAGTTCACAAAACAGATCATCGCGAAGCTTTTCTTCGGCGACTATGGCTATGAAATTGCCCTTGAGCCTGCGGGCGACAGGTTGGTGTTTGCAAGCGAAAGGCCATTCCGTGTTAACGGCCGCGAGGAGGTTTTTGATACCTTTGGCTCTGGCCATTTTGAAGCGCAGTTGAAGGATCGCAAGAACGACTATGACACTGCTGGCGGGGTTCAATGGCCGTCACCCTATGTTTACGAAGAGGCTTCTGGTTGGGTCGTTTATCATTTCGACGATACGAGCGATACCGCCGCGGTTCGGCGATGGAGTGCGATAAACGACAGTGAATACCTGCGGCCAGATGCGTCGAATCTCGCGGCTTTTCTTTTCGGCCTCAAGAGCCGACGGCCAGCCAACTACAACATGATCCGCGACGTCGTTCGCTTGGCGGCGCCTTTTTTTGATGATTTCAGGCTTCGTCCGGCCGAGGAAAACACCGAGTTTATTCGGTTGGAATGGACGCAGAAGGGATCGGATTATCCGTTTCAGCCCCATCAGCTTTCAGACGGCACATTACGGTTCATTTGCCTTGCGACCGCGCTGATTCAACCTTCGCCGCCAAGCACGGTGCTCTTTGACGAGCCGGAACTCGGTCTTCATCCGTACGCTCTGACGCTGCTCGCCGCTTTGTTTCGGCAGGCCACGCACGCGGTCAGCTCCCGCCGTGCCGCACAGGTGATTGTCTCGACCCAGTCGGCGGCTCTTCTGGACGAATTCGCGCCGGAGGATGTGGTTGTGGTTGAGCGTGGCCAGGGGCAGTCGAGCTTCGAGCGCCTTGACGGCGCAGCACTAGCCGAGTGGCTTCAGGAATATAGCCTTGGTGAACTGTGGCAGAAGAACGTGCTGGGTGGGCGGCCGCAACAGGACGCGACGGCACCGCCCCGTCAAAGTCTCTCACGGCAAGGCAATGAGGCATGATTCGGGTCTACGTCGTTGTCGAGGGTGCGACCGAGGAAGCCTTCGTGAGGGATGTGCTCGGGCCGACCCTGTGCATGCAGAGCGTCTTGCTTATTCCGCGAATAATTGGAGCGGCGGGACACCAAGGAGGTCGCGTATCGTATGACCGCGCCAAGCACGACATATCGCACTTCCTGAAACAGGAAAGGGGTGCATTTTGCACGACGATGTTCGATTTTTACGGCCTGGGTTCCGGATTTACCAAGTCGTTGTTGCCGACCGGCCTCGCCAACAGGGAAAAGGTGGCGAGAATTGAGGCGGCCGTGAAGTCGGACCTTGCCGGATCGCTACCCGAGTCGCTCCGGGTCGATGTTCGTTTCCTGCCCTATTTGCAATTGCATGAATACGAAGGGTTGTTGTTTAGCGATCCGGACGCTTTTGCGCTTGCGATCGACGAGCCAAGGCTGATGCCGCAATTCCGTCGGATTCGCGGCGAGTTCGCCACGCCGGAGGATATCGATGACGGTCTGCAAAGCGCTCCTTCAAAGAGGGTGGCGGCTGCCTTTGCATCGTACGACAAAGTCCTTCATGGTGTATTGGCGGCAAAGTCCGTCGGCATCGCCGCCATGCGCCGCGAATGTCCCCACTTTAATCAATGGGTCGCGAGCCTTGAGCGCCTTGCTACCCCTTAAACGCCCCGGTCGCCAAACCCGAAACGAAATCCTTCTGCAGCACGAAAAACAGCACGACGACGGGTAGCACGCCAAGCAGCGTCGCGGCCATCAGCAGGCCCGGGTTGGATTGGTATTGGGGCAGGCCGACCAGGCTGGCCAGGGCGATGGGCAGCGTGTATTTCGCCTGATCCTGCAACATGATTTGCGGCCAGAGGAAAGCGTTCCAGTTGGTCAGGAAACTGATGAGGGTGAACGCGGCGGTCATCGGGCGGGTCAGGGGGAGTGCGAATTGCCACCAGAGCCGCAGTTCGCTGGCGCCGTCGATGCGGGCACATTGAAGCAGCTCGTCGGGAACCTGCTGCATGGCGGCGCGGAAGAGGAACAGGCCGAAAACGCTGACCGAGCTGGGGATAAGGATCGACGCGAAGGTGTCGATCCAGTGGAAATGGAACATCAATTCATACTCGCTGGGCAGAATCACCTGCACCGGCAGCAGCATGGTGGCGAACATGACCAGCAGGATGACCTTCTGGCCGCGAAATCGGTACTTGGCCAGGGCGAATCCGCCGAGACTGCTCAGCAGGACAACCAGTACAGTGATGGCGCTGGCCAGGAAAAGGGAATTGACGAACCAGCGCGGATAATCGAGATCGGCCAGTTGGCGCATGTTGTCCAGCGTGAGATGGTTGAGATGGCTGAAGGGCAGCGGCGAATCAATCAGGTCGCGGGCCTTCTTGAAGGCGGCCGTGATCATCCAGAACAGGGGCATGAGAAAGACGATCGCCAGCAGCGTGAGAGCGATGTGAAAGAGGATCGACGCGACCGGCCGGTGCGGCGATTTGCGGCGGGACGAACGCGGCAGCGGCACGGCGGGCTTGGAAAAGCGGGATGGGTCTTGCGGGTCAATCATGATACGGCGCGAGAAAGACCGCTCAGGCGGGCCTGGGCCAGCGACACGAATGCAAGCAACGCGACGAGAATCCACCCGATGGCGGCGGCGTTGCCAAGGTCGCCCTGCTGGAATCCCTTGAGGAACAAATAGCCGACGATTGTGAGGCCGCGAACACTGCTGGAACCGGAGCTTTGCAGCAGAACCCACGGCAGCTCAAAAAGCTGAAAGGCGTTGATCGTCCCCACCAGCACCAGAAAGATCAGCACCGGGCGAATCCCCGGCAGCGTGATGTGCCAGAACAACCGAAAACGGCCGGCTCCGTCGACGGCCGCGGCTTCATAAAGCTGTGGATCGACGGCCTGCAAGGCGGCCAGAAAATAGATCATGCCAAAGCCGATCGACAGCCACAGGTCGGCGATGAGGATCGAGGGGAGAATCAGATTGGGATCGGTGAGCCAGTTGATCTCGGTAATGGCGTGGCCGCTCAGGAAGCTGACCGTCAGGCTGATAATCCCGTGGCGGGGGTCAAAAAGCTGGCTGAAGATCACGGCGACGAAAACCTGGCCGACCAGCGTGGTGGAAAAGAAGGCGAAGCGGAACAGCGAGCGGAGCCGAAGGCGGCGGTTCAGCAGAAGCGCCAAGCCAAGCGAGAGTGGTATATACAACAGGACATAGGCGACCGCGAAGCCGGTGGTGTTGAGTGCGGCGATCCAGAAAACGCGGTCGTGCAGGATGAGAAAGCGGTAGTTGCCCAGGCCGACAAATCGCATCTGGCCCGGACCGACCGACGCGAAGAAACTGAGCATGAGGCTGCGAGCCAGCGGCCAGGCGCCAAAGACGGCGAACAGCAGGATGAACGGCGCCAGAAACAGGTAAGGCGCCGATCGGTATTGCCAATGCCAGAGGCGTCGGGCGTTCATGGCGTGCCCTCGGCGAACTGGATTTGCGCCTTAAGGATACCGGCCCACTGGGCCAGCAATTGAGAGCAGGCGTCGCGCAGGCCGGCGTCGCCACGGGCGCGTTCGTGAGCCACTGTTCGGGTCAGGACGTAACCCAGTTCATTCTGGGCGGTCGCGGAATACGGCGTGACGAATTGCTCGGGAATCTGGTCGGCCAGGTCGACGTAGAGCTTGTGGATGGGCTGCCCGCCAAAGAGGCTGTCGGCAGCGGGATCGACGCTCGCGGGTTGGCCGGCCCAGGCGGAGCGAACGGCCGGGAGAATACCGGTCACGCTCTGTGCATCCAGGCCTTGCGGCGAAAAGTACAGAAATTTGAGCAATTCCCAGGCGGCATTTTCTCGTCGCAGGGCGTCGGGATCGGGGCTGGGACCGTACGAGCGGCGGGGGATCCCGATCATCGTGCCGCCCCAACTGCTGGTTGGGGCATCGCCAACGGGATCAAATCGCGGCAGGGGCATCATGCGCAATTTCCCTGCCAATTCGGGCGCATATCTGGCGATGTCAGCGATGCGCCAATCGGGCGTTATGACAGCCGCGACCGAACCCTCGGCCAGATCAAGCACAAAGCCGGCGGTTCCGGGCCTGGCGTCAGCGCCGATGCGGCGGGGTCCGGCGACAAGCTGCGTATAAAAGGCCAGCGTGTCGGCGACGATCGGGTCATCGAGAAACTCATGGTTGTCCGCGTCGACAAGATTCACGTGGCGCTGGCGAAGCATGTTGACCAGCAGATCGGGATTGGACGATGGGATCTCCATCGCGGCGCGGTCACCGCGGCCGTGCGATTTCGCATAGGCCATGTATTTCAGACACAGATCCTGGAACTCAGCCCAGGTCTTGGCGGTCGAAGGGTCGATACCGGCCTCATCAAAGAGGTCTTTGCGATAGGTCAGCGTGACAGGATTTACGTCGTGCGGGATGCCGAAGATGACCAGCCGCCCGGTGCGCGGGTCGCGCTTGCTCCACAGCGCCAAACGGCCGGGGACGATCTTGTCCATCAGGTGGTCGCGTTCAAGGAAATCGTTGAGGGGAAGGAACCCGACATTGTCGACGCCCGGGCGGAAATATCGTCCGACCGAGCCGATTTCGATTTCGCACAGATCGGGCAACTCCGCTCCGGTGGCACGGTCCATGAACATGGAGACCAGACGGATATCCTCGGCCTGTGTGGCAATAAGTTCAATCCGTACGCTCTTGCCCGTGAGCTGTTGGTAGCGATCCGTCAGACTGGCCTTTTCACCTTTGGGAGGATGGCTGTAGGCGCTGAAGTGCTCCTCGGCGAACACCCAGACCAGCAGGTCCGCGCGCGGGGGGCTTGGACGCGCCGCGACCATCGCGCCAGCCGCGATGGCAAGGATGAGCATGACCAAGAGAGGTTTGCCGGGTGGAAAGGACATAACTCAGGCCGGATTGTCGAATATTGGGGCCTGGGTGTAAACAAGTCGTCGCCGCGATCAATGGCAGCCGGTCATGGTGGAAGAAGCCACCGCGTTGCAATAGACTTGGTGATAATGAGCAATGGACCACACGTTTTGCCAAGCCTGCCGAAAGGGAACGCCGCGGCCGGTCGCGAGGTGTTGCCATACGAGCCGGTTTGTTCGATCTTCCGGCGGTACCTGCACGAGCAGCGGCTGAAATTCACGCCGGAACGGGCCATGATTCTGGACGCGGCGTTGCGGAAAGAGGGGCTGTTTGATCCGGACGGGCTGGTGGCGGACTTGAAGGGGCTGGGTCACAACGCCAGCCGGGCCACGGTGTACAGGACGCTGGCGCACCTGCAGGATGCGGGAATCTGCAAGCAGGTCTTTCTGGATAACAAGCGGTCGTACTACGAGGTGATTGTCGGGCGGCAGACGCACGACTACCTGATCTGTGTCGCAAGCGGACGCGTAATCGAATTCAGCAGCGAGCGATTGCGGATGGTTCGGGACGAGATATGCCGGGAGCACGGGTTCGAGGCGTTATCGCACCAGTTACAGATCTTCGGGATCAGCCGGGAGGGTCGCACGGAAAAAGGTGCGGCACAGTTGGCGCAGCGCGAACCGGAGGTGATTTTGCAGCGGCGTAAAATTAGAAGTGCGACTGAGTAAAAATACTTAGCACATGGCAAGGAATGTCACCAGAGCAAGAAAAGCGATCCGCATTTTCTTGTCCCAATACCGAGGATTTCGCAAAATCGCAAACATTCGCATTGACTCCGCTGTCGCTTGTCACAACAATAATTACCTACGAGGCGTTGGTGGCCCGTATACGCACATGGCCCTGGAAAGTCCAATATCTTGCGGACGTGTGACAGGCGGGCCTGGTGGGTCTGTGCGATCTGTTGACCAAAATCCACAGTCCGCGATGCCCGGATCCGGCCGGCCCGCAATTAGCAAGGCGTCTGTCAATCAGCGCCGCAGCGTTTCTCCTGTTGTAGAACCACAAACTTCACACTCCTAACATTTGTACCACATATGCCAACCAAGGCGCGTCCAAGCCGTTCAATAACTAGCAAAACCCCTGCCCGTGCCAGCGAAAGTGCCGGGCACAAGTCGCGTGGCGGCAAGTCAGATTCCCCGACTTATGCGGATGCCCCGCCTTACAAGTCTCTCTTGCAGAACCTGGACCGCGTCGTCCCCCATGCGCTGGCCCTGGTGATCGACACCATGCCCGGCGCAGGCTTGCGAATCCTTCAGCCGCCGGGCGTGCACAGTGCCTTCTTTCGTAGCTACGACGCAAAATTCCAACTCGAGGACAAACTCACCTGGGCAACGGTGATCGGCGGAAAGACGCTGGTCGATGGCGGCACGGACGCGCCGGCGTTTCGATCGTCGACGTATTTCCGCGATTTCATGCGCGCCAACGGCCTGGAGCGAGTGGTCACGGCCCCCGTGGCCGATCCGGTGTTCGCTGGATATCCGGGCGCTTTGCACGTTTATCGGACCGACGGCCAAGGCGCGTTCACCAACGCGCAGGTTGCCGCCGTTACGGCGCTGGCCCGGCGCCTGGGCGACACCGCCGCCAATGTCCGCAGTCGCCGCGGCCGTGACCTTGGCCAGCCACCCCGGTGGCTGCACAGGCCGCCCGTGCGGCAATTCGCGTTTGACAGCCGGATGAACAGCCTGCTCTGGCCGGACAGTCTGGGCACTTTGGACGAGCGGCTTGTGGGGTTCATGCGCGAGGAGGCGGCTCGGCGCATCAAGATAGAAAACGACGCCGGCGATGCCGAGACGCAAACCGTGGGGCTGCCGGACTCGGCCGGTGAATTGTGGCGGTTTCGATGCGTGAAGTACGCCAGCTATCCAGCGCTGTCGAATGGGCCGGTGGTCTTTTTCTGCATGCAGCCCAACTTCCTGGATTGGGAGGTTGTGCGGGCGAGCGATTTTGACGCCGATCCCGAGATGGTTCAGCTTGCCAGCGCATTGCCATACATGCGGCAGCACTTTGCGCGGCATCCGCGATTGGACGCCATCTCCAAATCGGTGGGCATCAGTGCGTTCCACTTTCATCGCCGCTTTACGCGGCTGATGGGGATCACGCCGAAGTATTTTCTCCTGGAGTGCCAGATTTACGAATCGCGCCGATACCTGGCCGAGGGCAATATCGACTTGCCGCAATTATCGCGCGAGTGCGGATTCGCGCACCAGAGCCATTTCACCAGCCGGTTCAAGCAGATCATCGGCATGACTCCCACGCGCTGGCGACGGTATGTGCGCCAGGCGGATTTGGCGGCTTCAAAATAGTCTCGTCATTGCTGCGATTGGTCTTTTTGAAAATTCTGAAACCGTGAAGCAATCCCGGCGGTTGTGTATCGTGATGTCATGAGCGATGCCAACTCAAGGTCCGACTCCGCTTGCCCGCGATGGAGCGTCGGCTGCGTGAGCTTTCTCAATGCCCGTCCACTCATCTGGGGCCTGGAAAACGACCCAAGCCTGTCGCTGCGCCTGGAGGTTCCGGCACGGCTGCTTGCTGCACTGTCTGCGGGGCAGGTTCAGGTGGCGCTGCTGCCGGTCATCGACTATCAGCGACTTGACGACCTGGCGATCGTTCCTTCCGGCGGCATCGGATGCAATGGTCCGACATTGACCGTGCGAATCTTCAGCCCCGTACCCATCGAGCAGATCACGAGCCTGGCGTGCGACACCGACAGCCACACGTCGGTGGCCCTGGCGCGGATCGTGCTGGCGCGGCGGTATGGAATCCGGCCGCCATTTACCGAGCTTCGCAAGGATATCGAGCCGCAAACGGCCCGGCTGCTGATCGGGGACAAAGTCGTCTGCCAGGAACCGGCGGGCTTGCCGCATCAACTTGACCTGGGTGCGGCATGGAAGGAACTGACTGGCCTGCCGTTTGTGTTTGCAGCGTGGGTCGCGCGCGGCGAGGTCGATTTGGGTGATCTGCCCGACCGCTTGAGCGCGGCAAGGCGGGAGGGGCTCGGGCACGTGGCGGAGATCCTCGATCGCTTTGCCGTCCCGCGCGGCTGGCCCGTTGAACTGGCGCGGAAATACCTCACGGAGTATTTGCAGTACCAGATCGAGTCCAGGCAACTCGAGGCGATCGCACTTTTCCATCAGTTTGCCGCCGAGGAGGGCTTGATCGCCCGGCCGCCCCGGCCGCTGCGATTGGCGGGCGCAGCGCGGATGTGCGTGTAGGGCAAGATCGCCGCCAATAATTCGCGCCGGCGGCGGACGGTATTTCCGGGTTGGCGTGGCCGACAGTTCAAGTCGAGGGATCCGACGATTCGGGTGGTTCGGTATCGCTCGCAGCGGGCGGCTCGGCATCACTGGGCACAGGCGGCTCCACGGCCTGTGGCGCATCGGCTGGTTGCGTGGCGCCTGGCGGCGCGGTGACCGTGAAGCCCGCATTGACGCTGGCGCGATGCTCCGGCGGGGCCGAGTCGATATCGAAATCGTCCAGGCTCTCCCCCTGCGTCACCAGAATCTTCTTCTGCCGGATCAGTTCCAAAATCGCCAGGAAGATGCCAATCATCTCGCTGCGGCTCTGGCGGCCGATGAGCAGTTGGCGCAGCGACAGCCGGCCGTCGCGGCGCAGGCGATCCTCGATGTCGGCCGCGTGCAGATCGATGGGCGTGTCATCGTACAGAACCTCATGCCTGGCGGGCTTTCGGACTCCGACTTCCTTCATGAGTCGCCCGAAAGCGTCCAGCAGATCCCATATCTGCACCTCTTCCAGATCAATGGGTGGCGGCTCGTCGGCCTGCCCGGCGGGCGCCACGGGATGGCGCGGGAATCGGGCGTTGTGCTCGCTCTTGCGAAGGTCAAGCCATTCGGAAGCGTCGCGGAACTGCTTGTATTCCAGCAGCTTCGCCACCAGATCGCCGCGCGGATCGGCCCAGTCACCGGCCGTCGCCTCGCTTCCCGGCGCGGGCTCGACGCGCGGCAGGAGCATGGCGGATTTGATCTCCATGAGCGTTGCGGCCATGACCAGGAAATCGCCGGCCACGTTCACGTCCAATCCGTGCGCCGATAGTTCGCGCATCGACTGCACGTAGGAAACGTACGTGTCGGTGATCCTGGCAATGGGAATGTCGTAGATGTCCAACTCGTCCCGCTTGATGAGATACAGCAGCAGGTCGAGCGGACCGTTGTAAACCGGCAATTCAACGCGATAGTCCAAGTGGATGAACTCCTGGTTCAAGGCTTCGTGCGTTTGGACACGATTATAAATTCGACCCCCACCTTAACCCTCCCCCTGAGTACAGGGAGAGGGGAAAGTGGGCGGGATTGATTCTAGAGCATGGAAGTTGACAATCCAGTGGCTGATGGACCCGACCATACAACAAATTGCCCGGCAGGTGATCGAAACCGAGGCGACGGCCGTGCGCGCCATGGCCGCCGCTGTCGACGATCACTTCAACCGGGCCGTGAATTTGATCCTGCAATGCCCGGCTTCGCTGCTGGTGACGGGGATCGGCAAAGCCGGCCATATCGCCCGGAAATTGTCCGCCACCTTTTCCAGCACCGGCACGCCCAGCCACTTTCTTTCCCCGGCCGATTCCGTGCATGGCGATCTGGGCTCGCTTCGCTCCGGCGATGTGGTGCTGATTCTGTCCTACAGCGGCGAAAGCGACGAAATCCTGCGCATGCTGAATATCGTCAAGAAGCTGGGCAATCCGATCATCGCCATCACGGCCAGCCGAGGCAGCGGACTGGGCAAGTTCGCCGATGTGACATTGGCGACGGGGCAGGTCGAAGAGGCCTGTCCACTGGGTCTGGCGCCCAGCGCCTCGACAACGGCCATGCTGGCACTGGGTGATGCCCTGGCGCTGACAGTCATGAAATTGCGCAAATTCTCCGCCGAGGATTTCGCGCTGTTTCATCCGGCGGGGCAACTCGGCCGGAAACTTATCCGCGTTGGCGAGGCGATGACATTCCGGGCCGGTGAGAATCTTGCCGTGGCATCGGATGAACTGACGGTGGGGCAGGTGCTGCACCAGGTGAGCCAGATCAAACGCCGCAGCGGTGCGGTGGTGCTCACCAACGCGGCGGGCAAGATATCCGGCATATTCACCGACGGCGATTTGCGACGACTGATCATTACCGACGACGATGCCGGCCTGCACCGCCCCGTGCGACAGGTCATGAAGTCCGATCCCAAGCGCATCGGACAGGATGCCCTGGCCAGTGCGGCCATGGCGCTGATGCGACAGTACCGCATCGACGAGCTTCCAGTGGTGGATCATGAGGACCGGCCGGTGGGATTGATCGACGTGCAGGATCTTGTCGTGCTGAAGATGCTCGACGTGGACGACGCCGATCTGGCGGGGTAGCTGCTGATGCGACGGATACGATCGATAGCCTTGATAGCGGCGACGGCAATGGCGCTGGCGGCGCTCTTTGTGGCGTACTGGCACTGGTCGGCCGCATCGACGCCGCCACAACCTGTCGCATCCCAGCCGGCCAGCCGCCCGGTGCGCGATGTCGAATCCGGCGGCGGGCTGGGTGTGTGGGTGCCGATGTACGACAAGTCCGGCCGGCTGCGGCAGCAATTCCGCGCCCAACGCTTCGATCCGCGCGGCGGCGGCCTGTATCACGTGATCCGGCCGGAGGCGGAATTCTATTTCACGCAGGGTTCTACGCCGCCCGCCGGCACGCGGCCAAGCCAGCCGTCATCGCCGCAGGTGGTTCGGCTGGTGGGCGTCGAGGGGGATGTGAACACCGTGGCCGGCAGGACCGATCCGACCCTGGGCAGTCCGATGCCCTCTTCGCTGTCGCGCGGCGTGTTGCAGGATGTCACGATCAGCATCTATCCCGACACCACGGCCGCGTCGCGCGATCAGGCGGACATGACCTTCACCATGGACAATCTGGCCTTCGATAACGACACGTTCCGCATCTACACGCCCGGCGGGCCAAATACCGCTCCCGATCGCGTACCGGTTCGTGGATATGGCAACGACGCGGATTTCGACGGCGAAGGCCTGGAAATGCGATGGGACGAAATGGCCCACCGGCTGCTGAGCCTGGAGATTGCGCACGGGCATCGTCTGACAGTGAAAAATGCCGCCGCGCTGGGGATGGACAATGCAGCGGGGGAGAGTGGGAGCAAGTGGAGCGGAGGGGCCGGCGCAAATACGGGCGCGGCCGCGAGTGCGCCAAATGGCGCTCCCGCCGCACCTGGGCCGGTTACCACAGGTGGTTCGAACGGGCTCACCACAGGCGGTTCGACGACGCTCACCGCAGGCGGGTCGACAACCGCGCCATCACAGGCGCAGCTTTACCGGGCAAATTTTCATGAGAATGTCCGCGTCGTACAGGGCGGCGTCGAGAAGATCACAGCCGATGTCATGCACGTCGATTTTGTCTCGGGATCGTCGGTGCCGCCGACCACAAAACCGGCTCCCGGACCGGGTGCTTCCACGCAGATCGCAGTCGCCGCTGCCCAATCAACGGCCGGCGGCGGAGCAATCTCGGGCGATGTCGCTGGCGCGGGGGGCGGTGCGTTGGCGCACGATGCGGGCGGTTCGACAGGGCTCACCACGGGCAGCTCGACTGGCGTCACACCGGGGACCGGCCCGGTCGATGTCTACTGGACCGGCATCTTGCGCATCGTCCCGCTGGACGCCGAAAGCTCCGGCCCAGCACCGACGGCCGGCAAGGCGATTGTTCGTCTCGATGGGAATCCGGTTCATGTGCATGACGGCACGGCCCAGGTGACCGGCGCGCACGTGACGTATTGGGGAAGCGATCAGTCAGCGCTGGCTGAGGGCTCGACGGCCGTACCCGCCGAGTTGACCGATTCGTCGCCGGACGGATCGCTTGTGCTCGATGCGGCGTGGATGCGATTTGATGGCGCGGGCCAGGCGGCGACGCTGGGGCCGGGCCGGGGCAAATTCCGCGGAAAACCATCGGCGCCCGGGGCGGCCGAGCCGGTCGTCGATGTGAATTGGACGCGCCAGGTGACGGTGAATCTGACTCCCGGCGCGGACGGGAGCCTGACGTTGCGGCGGGCGCGCCTGGAAGGCAACGTCGATGTGCATAGCTCGACGGGGGTACACGTTTCCGGCGATTCGATGGATATGACCTTTGATCCATCACTGGCAACGCCCAGGGGCGTGGCAGGTCCAAACGGCGGCGGTTTGACGGGATCGACCCTGACGCGCGCGGTTGTCGAGAAGGGGGCCATGTGCGAATTGACCGATGCCAACGGCATCAAGCGGACCATCGCCGGCGATGAGGTTTCGATGGAGATGGGACGTCAGGATGGCAACGCGTATCCCAAACATGTAAATGCCGACGGCTCGGTCGTAGTGACGACGCCCGATGGACGGCTCGAGGGCGCGCATTTGGAGAGCACGCTGCTGCCCGCCGCAGGCGGCTCGACGCCGCTGGCCACGGGCGGCGCGGCGGCATCGGCCAGTCCGGCCGGAGCGGTCCGACTGCAAGAGATGGAAATGACCAGAGATGTGAAGCTGACCGGTCAGAACGGCGTGGTCGCAAGGGGCACCGAGTTGAATGTCAGAACCACGGATGCCGGGGAAAATATTGTCCTCTGGGGCGAACCGGCCTGGGCAACCGACGGCGCGTCAACGCTGACCGGGCCGTCGATCGTCCTGTTACCGGCTGCGCAGCAGGCCAGCGTCTCAGGCGCTGGCACGCTGGTAACCACAAGAAACGCGGGAGCCGGGTTGATGCCCGGTTCGACCGCGCTCACCACAGGTGGTTCGGCCGGGCTCGCCACAGGTGGTTCGACCCGGCCGGCCACGCGCGGTTCGACAGCAGCCACAACACGCCAGGCGGCAACCCAGCCGGTGACGATTACGTGGAAAAACGGCGCAACCCTCGATGGCCAGCAAAATGAACTGGATGTCACCGGTACGGTCAATCTGCATACCATAGGCGATGACGGCGCCGACCAGGACGCCTCGGCCGCAAAAATGGTACTGACGCTGGCGGACAAACCACCGACAACGGCGCCGGCCAAAGATCCGGCGGCAAACAAAGGGGCATCGACCCGCAGCGCGTCCGGTTCAACGGCGCTCACCGCGACCGATCCCCTGGACGTCGGCAACATGGGGTTCATGAGCAATAAGCAGGTGACGGCCGCGAAGTTGATCGGTGGGGCCAAAGTCGCCAGCGTGCTCAATGGTCCCGACGGCAAACCCGTGCGCACGCAAAGCCTGACGGCCGACGAGATCGACCTGAACGCGATCCGGCAGATCATGACCGTCCCGGGGCCGGGCGAATTGATCGCGACGGAAACCGGGCCGACAACCAGACCGGCCACGGCGGCCGCCGCTGGCGCCGGCGGATCGTCCGGCAACGGTTCGACCGGGATTAGCTGGAATAAGCGGCTCGTCTATGACACGGCCAAGGGAGTGGCGACGTTCGACGGTCCGGCCCACGTCGTGCATCTGGATGGCTCGACGCCGGCGGTGCGGACGGACATGTACGCCGATCAGCTCGTCGCGACGTTCGGGACTGGCGCCACGGCGGCCGGTGGGGCGCAGCAATTGAAAAGCCTGACGGCCGGCGGGCAGGTGAGGATGCAGACGCGCGGGCAGGTCATCGACGGCGGCACGCTGCTTTACGATCCGATCGCGCAATATGTGATCATCAAGGGCACCGACCAGTGGCCGGGTTCGATTCACGATGCTCAGGGACTCAAGAACAATGCGTTCAATGTGCTGGAAATGGACCTGCAAACAGGGCAGATCAAGATTCTGGAAGGGATGAGCGGACAGATCCAGCGGTAGAATTCCGGAGGTTTGGAGAATGAACAAGGCAATTCTGGCGACGGCGTTTTCTGAGGCTCTGGCGTATGGGGCGTACCTGGCCACGGGCACGGATGAGCAACAGCGCCGATGGAATCAGGTGTACGACGCCGCGGAATTGACGGCCGGTCAGAAGCAACTCATCGCCGGCTTTTCGCGGCAGATGAAAGTGCTGGTGGTCAGCGGAATCTGGTGCGGTGACTGCGTGCAACAATGCCCGTTGATGCACAGGATCGCCGAGGCAGCCGGTGGGAAGATCGATCTGCGCTTCGTGGATCGCGATGCACATGAGGAACTGACCGAGAAGGTGCGCATCAACGACGGCAGCCGCGTGCCGGTCGCGATCTTCATGTCCGAGGATGGCCACTGGTGCGGCACGTACGGCGACCGCACCATAAGCCGCTACCGCGCCATGGCGGTGCGGCAACTGGGACCGTCCTGCCCGATCGGCATTCTGCCGCCGGACAAGAACGAGATCGCGGCAACGCTGGCGGACTGGCTTACGGAATTCGAGCGCATCCAGCTTATGCTTCGCCTCAGCGCCCGGCTTCGAAAGCTGCACAACGACTGATCCACCGCGTCAATGCCGGTCGGATTTGGCAAACAGCGTGTGGACAATGTCGCGCGACAGAACCAGTTGGGCCTCGTCGCCGGTGGCGGTGGCTTCAAGCGTGATCGGCCCGGTCGTTTGGCCAGGTCCGGCCTGCATCTCCGACGGAGCGGGGTTCGGGTTGCTTCGCGGCACCAAACCCGCCTGGGCCGCGCCGGCCAGCAGAACAATAGCTACCGCGCCGGCCACGCTCAGCAGCGTGCTATTCACACACTGGCGGCGCAGCAATTGCCACGAACCCACCATGAGAATCACGCCAAATAGGAATCCCGCCGCGGCCATCTGCACGGCCGCCAAATGACGGGCGTCGGCGTGCTTGGTGGTCGCGGCATCGGCCGGTTGCGAGGTGGATGTCCTGGCCTCCAGCCAGGCCTTGGGGATGCGGAGAATGCTTCCCTTGCCCTCGTCGGCCAGCGTGGCGGTGATTCGTTTTTCCAGTCGGATATCGGGCAGCCCCGCATCGGCAGGCGGTGGCGAAGGCTGTATGACAATCGGCGGCCGGACCATGGCCAGCACCGGCGCGGCACCGCACGGCGCGGCGAAGGTAAGACCCATGAGAACTGCGGCAAATAGCCCCAGGCGTGCTGTGACAGTTGCTTTCATGACATGACTCCGCAAGTGGCCGGAAGGGTTAGTTATTGCCCAGCGCGTCGGCCGTCAGAAACGCGGCCAGATCGCGCGAAAGTGTGACACGCACAGCGGTGGATTGCGATGTGAGATCGACCTCGACCGGCCCGTGATGACCCATGCCCGGCGGCGGCGCCAAAGGCGAATCGGCCGCATAGAGGCCGCGGGCGACCATCGAGATTCCGATGGCCGCCGCGACCAGCAGAATCGCGCCGTTGCGCCGTTTGCCCCGAGCCAGTTGCAGGCCGCCAATCACGATGGCGGCGGATAGCCCGAACCCGGCCATGATGGTCGGAACCGGCGAGATGCCCGTCGCATCGGCGTGCGGCGCGGGACCAGCAAACGCATCGCGCGGAATCACCAGCACGCTCGGGTTGTCGCCCTCGGCAAGCTGCGCGATGAACTGATCGTTGGGAACCGGCGCCGGCTCGACAGGCATCGGCCGGATGATGATCGGCGGGCGCGCAATTTGTCCGGCCCCAGCGCCGGCCCAAGCCACGGACGCCGTCGCGATCGAAGCGATGGCGAAGATCAAAAGACGCGATTTCATGGTCAAGCTCCTCACAAAAGCGACAGGCGACAATATCTCCCAGTCGGTTAGACGCATTAGCGCCCCGGAAGTTCCGAAAAGCAATATCGAAGCGCTGAAATCAAGCGAAATGCGAACTTTTCGCCCGCTGGGGCGTCCAACGATCCAGTGCAGCCCAACGGTATCCGCGGACCTGCATGTGCCAGCGGCCTGATAAATGGAGCGATCATGCGAATTCGAGCACGTTTCGGGTTGGTTCTGGCCGCATTGGCATTCCTGCTGCCGGCCGGCTTGGCGCGGGGGCAGAATTATCATGAGCCGTTTTCGGATTTCTACCCTTACACGAGCGGTGGACAATATCTGGAGCCGCTCTGGAACTTCGAGCATGCCGAATTTCATGGGCCGATACGGCAGATCGAGCAGGTAACCTACAGCCCGCGCGCGGGCGTTGAGGTAACGACGCCGACGGTGTTCAAATTCAACGACAAGGGGCGGTTGATTGAGCGGGTGCGTACCATCCTTTCAACCGCCGGCGGGGCCAGCAAAATAGTGCCGGACATGGACGCGGTGGTTTCGTACGACTCGGGCGGCCGAATCAGCAAGATCACTCTCTCCGAACCCCCGCCGTCGCGCGAGGGCGTCATGCAGATTCAGGAGGCAACGTATGACGATGCAGGGAACCTCACAAGCATCTCCACCAGGTTCCCGGAAGGCGATGGTTTCCGCGAAAGCGACAAATTCAAATTTTCCGCGCGGTCCGCTCCCGAGGGCGGCAAGATGATTGCGTACGGGATAACCGACGGCCCCGAACCCTACAAGTCGGATACGAGAGAACTGGCGTACGACAAGGCCGGGTATCTCATCAGGGACAAATATGTGCCCGGATACCAGAACAACCCCGGCGGCTATGTAACTCCCGAAACATTGTTAGCCGCCGATGCGACCACCAAGCCGGTCGCCGAGCAACAGTCCCGGCCCTATTACACGTGGAACGACAAAGGAGACCTCGCCATGCTCGGCAGCGATGCTGATCGCGTACATTATGAATTCGCCTATGAGTACGATACGCACGGCAACTGGACCAGCCGGACGGTGACCCAGATCGGTTCCGCCGGCCGTGGCGGGGAAGCGCCGGGGGTGAAGGAGAAGGTCGTGCGGACGATCACGTATTACGATAACGCCACAACGAAGCCGGCTCAGTGATGAATTGTTACTGGTAAATGAACCATCCAGCGATCCCGGCGGCGATGATGAGCAGCGCGGGGTTTGCGTCGAGCGTCAGGCCGAGGATCAGCGCGGCCAGGGAAATCAAGAGAGTGGGGATATCGCCAATGGCGGCGTGGGCGAGAGTGATGGTGGTAATGAAAATGAGCGCGACGACGGCGGCGTTGGCGGCGGCCAGGGCGGGGCTTTGACGCAGTCGCGGGAGAATGGGGGCCAGTATCGCTACATAGAGAAACGCGGGGAGGAAAATGGCGATGGTGGCAATGGCGGCCGCGAGGATGGCGGCGGCCGGGCCGAGTTTGAAATCGAAATCGGCCACGAAGAAACCGACGAAACTGGCGGTGGTCAGAAGCGGGCCGGGTGTGAACTGGCCGGCGGCAATGGCGTCGGTGAGCTGTCGCTGGGTCAGCCAGCCGTGGGAATCGACGAAGTTGGCTTGGAGATAGGGAAGCAGGAGGTAACCGCTGCCGAAGATGGTGGCACCGATCTTGAGCATAAGCAGGCCCAGGAGAGTGAGGGAGATCAGGGGAGTGGCGGCGGCGAGTGCCAGGGCGAAAGGACGCGGGAGGAAGAGGGGGAGAAGGGGAGAGGGGGAGCGGGGGAGATGAGGGCCGGGAGCCGGTGGGGGAGATGTGCGATTGGCCCGGAGGAATCCGGCCAGGGCGGCGGCGGCCAGGATCAGTAGATCGGGGGCGGGGATGGGATGTGTGGGGGCCAGATAGCGGGCGCCGGCGTCGGCCAGGGCGGCGGCAACAAAGACCGCAATGTTGAACCTTGACGTGAGGCTGGTGCGGGCGAAGCGGTAGAGGGCGATGGCAACCACGGCCACGACGGCGGCGTCGAGACCCCGCGAGATGCTGGCGGCGGCGGGGAGGGCGCCGTAGGCGCAATAGACCCATGCCAGGGGGATCATCATGAGAAAGGCGGGCAGGATGAAGCCAATGCCGGCGACGATCAGGCCGGGGAGTCCGGCGCGGAGATAGCCGATGGCCAGGGCGAGTTCGGTGCTGCTGGGGCCGGGGAGGGCGTTGACGGCCGCGAAGAGGTTGAGGAAGTGGGTTCGGTCGAGCCATCGGCGCTTCTGGACCAGATCGCGTTCCATGATGGCGACATGAGCGGCCGGGCCGCCGAAGGCCGTGACGCCCAGGCGCAGGAAATAGACGGCCAATTCAAAAAGGCGGGATTGAAGCGACGGCGAAGGCGGCGGCGGGCATGGGTTGGCGGGCGGGCTGGCGGGATCGTAAGTCATACGCTGGAGGCGGCATCTTGCCGCGTTCTCGGACCAGAAAGTGGATTGGCTGGTCTGGACTGTCAAGAGCCAAGGTGTGGTGAAGCCACCGCTGATCTGGGATTTCGGCGGTCAAACGGCCGGATAAATGTGGGAAGCCATGCAAATTGCAAGGCGACGAGATAGATTTCTTAAGAAAATTGAAAAAATATGATGGAGTTCTTTGACTATGAGCGGACTTGGGGCATATAGTGCGAAGAACGAATCGGCGATTGGACATTTATCGAGGATTGACTCATGCAACACATGAAAGCGGAAGCCGCCAGCCAGGATCTCGAACAGCTCAACTCCCTGTTCCGGTTGTTGTCGGACAAGACGCGGCTGACGATCCTGTTCCTGCTGGCCCAGGGCGAGCGAAACGTGATGACCTTGACCCGCGAACTGGGCTTGCCACAGCCAACCGTCAGCCATCACCTTGGCTTGCTTCGCACCAGCAACGTGATCGCCAACCGCCGCAAGGGCAAGCAGGTGTTCTACGCCCTCAACGGCCGGGTGACTGCTTCCGGCGGCAACGAACTGGAAGTGTCAATGGCTCACTATCGCGTGAAGATCGAGCCGGCCTCCGAGGCATAAGCGATTTCTCGGCGGGTTGGCGCGTCAATTGAGTTTCTTCAACCAGAGATTGCGCGCCGACACTTTGGTGGTTGCCTCCATCTCGATTCCGAAAATGCCGGGCTGATTATTCGATGACGTGGGGTCGTCATCAATCATCACGGCCATCAACTGTCCGTTGATGATGTGGATAAATGTTCCGCCTCGCGCGATGACGGTGTATTGATTCCAGTCATTCATCTTGACGACGTTGCCCAGTGCGGTGCGATCACCGATGTTGCCCATGAGGCATCGCGGACCCATCCCAAAACCTTCAACCACCTGGCCGCGCCAGGCCATGATGCGCATCGGGGTATTCTCGGAATAGAACTGGCCGCTGTAGACGCGTGTGGGCCAGTAGTCGGCCTGCGGTCCGGTCATCATCCAGTTGAGGTTGACGGGGCCGACATTGTCGGTGACGTTGGCCGGGACGGGAGTAAGCCAGGGCAACCCGGTCTTGCTCCGGTATTGAAGTCCACTGCCGCCGCTGCCTTCAACCTTGATCTCGAATTTCAAGGTGAAGTCTTTGACGACGACGTCGCGACAGGCGATGTATGTGTTGCCGCTGGGGTTTTGCGGGGTGGACTCGCCGACGATCGCGCCGTTCTCGACGCGCCAGAATTTGGGGTTACCGTCCCAGCCCTTGAGGCTGACACCATCGAACAGCGAGATGTATCCTTCGTGATCGTTGAAGTCGATAGGCTTGGGTTCGGTGAAGCCGCCGGACGTGAGCACGCCGCCGTTGGCGATCAGCGCTGACAATTGATTCTCCGCCAGCTTGTTGGGGGAAGTCTGGATGGCGGCCAGCGCGTCGGCTCGGGCGCTGGCCAGGGCGAGTTCGGCCAAGTTGAGGGCGTCTACGCTGGCCCTGATGGCGGCGTCGTTGCGCGGATCGGCATAGGCCGCGGCGGCGACAGCCGTTCGCGCGGCCGTCAGGGCCGGGGTGGCTTGCTGCACGATTCCGGTCAATTGGGTGAGCTGTGCCACCTGGTTGGAGGTCATGTTCGGAATCGGGGCTCCGACCGGCGCACCGCCGGTCCGAGCGCCGCCAGCGCCGGCCGAGGCGGGCAGTGCCGCCACTTGCGCTGCCGACAGTTTGTTCGGCGAGGCCTGTATTCGTGCCAAGCCATCGGCTCGCGCATTGGCCAGTGCCAATTCCGCGGCGGTGACAGCGTCGACGCGAGCCTTGATTGCCGCATCATCGCGCGGCCAGGCAAGAGACGCGGCCAGCAACTGGGAGCGAGCGGAGGAAAGCGCTGCCGTCGGCGCGGCCAGGCCGGAGTTCATTTGCGTCACGGCGGTATTCTGCGCGGCGGTGAGGTTCGGAATTGCGCCGCGCCCTGTGCGACCGGCCCGGCCGTTGGGGGCCACGGCTCGCGTGGCTGGTGCGGGCGTCTGCTGCGCGCAAACAACGCCGATGATGAGGAATCCCGCAATTACGGAGCAGACTGCGCCGCCGAGGCGCCAAAGCGTCCTGCGGCAGGCGCCGGCCGGAACATTCGAGTTCGTCGACTGGTTCATGAAGTGCCTCGCAAAAAGTGGAACTGAAAGCGCGGTCAAACCGAAAACGCGTTGCGGTCATGGTAACGTCGATTTGTCGGCTTGGGTAATGGGGCGGGATATTGATCCAATGGCGTGCCGCTGCACCGGCCTATTCGACCCTGGCGAAAGCCCTGCGCGTCAGGTGGACGAAGACGTCCTGGAGTGTCGGCGGGCCAACAGTCACGGCGTCGATGAGGCCGGGGAGGGCCTCAATGATGCGGGGCACAAGCTGTGCGCCGGCGGGGTGCTCAAGGCGAACGTGGCGATCCAGCGTCTCGGCGTCGAGGCCGAGTCTTTCTTTCAAAGCGGCTGCGACGGCGGCCGGCGTGGCGGGTTCCTTGACCAGCAACGTGAGCACATCGCCGCGGATCTGCGATTTGAGATCGGTCGGCGTGCCCTGGGCAATGAGACGGCCGGCGTCGAGGATGGCGATGCGCGAGCAGCGGTCGGCTTCATCCATGAGGTGCGTCGTCAGCAGGATGGTGCAATTGTCCTTCTGGATGTCGCCAAGCAATCGCCACAGATCGATGCGGGCGGCCGGGTCCAGGCCGGTGCTGGGTTCGTCCAGTAGCAGAAGATCCGGGCGATTGAGCAAACCCTTGGCGATTTCGACACGGCGTCGCATCCCGCCGCTGAAACGCTCAACGCGCTCGTGCCGGCGGTCGGACAGGCCGACGCGCTGCAACAGGTGGTCGATTCGGGCGGCCAGGTCGCTTCCGCGCAGGCCGAAGAGATGGCCGTGGCAGCGGAGGTTCTCCTCGGCGGTAAGTTGCTTATCGAGACTGGGGGATTGAAAGACGACGCCGATGCGATGCCGGACGTTCCGCCGGCCGGTGGCCAGGTCGATGCCGAAGAGATACGCCTGATCGGGATACTGCGGAGCAATCAGTGTGGAGAGGATTCGGAAGAGGGTTGTCTTGCCCGAGCCGTTGGGGCCGAGGAACCCAAAGATTTCATTTCCCGATGCCGAAAAGGAGACCTTGTCCAGGGCACGGTGATCCCCGTAAGAATGCGAAAGAAAGCGGACGGCGACGACAGGCTCGATATCGGGCATGGGATGTGATTGTAGCCTGCGGAAATCGAACAGCGCAAATTCGTCACGGCATCGCGAAGGTGAAATCCGACGTGGTCGTGCCGGCATCCGTCACCGTGATCGGTACTGTTTGGCTTGGCAGAGTCTCCTGCCAGGCGACCAGCGTATACGAGCCGGCCGGGACACCATCGATCTGGAACGAACCGTCCGCGGACGAGACGGCGAAATAGGGGTGATCGAAGACGGCGACGACGGCGCTCATCCAGGCGTGGACATCGCAGCGTGTTGTGAAGATCTCGGGGTTGGCGAAGGAAACGTCATGGGAATCGCCGGCGCGGAGCATGCCGAAATTCTGGATGGGATTGGCCTCGCACAGGAAATGGACGTTGTGCGGCATGTCGTCGGAGGAGCGGACGTGAAGGGTTTGCCCGGTGCGCAGGGCCACGACGTGCGGCTGGAATTGGCAATAGACCTGATCGAGAAGCACGGCGGCCGCCGGCGCGGGCGGCGCGGGCCGCGGCGGATTGGACAGGTAAATGACCACGTTTTTCAGCGTGCGGTTGGGATTGACGATGATGCCCAGCGACGGATGAACGATCGCCTGGCAGTTGTTGGGATCGGGCAGGTCGGAGGTGGCGCTGGCGGCGGGGGGATTGCCGGTGAAGTGAACAGTGCCGCGAATGACGGCCGTGCCAACGATGGGCGTTTGGTCGGGAGTGACTGCGACGCCCGCGGGGCGGGATCGCGCCGACGTGGAATCCGAGCCGGATCGCAAGCAGCCGGCGACGATTGCGGCAATCAACACGGCCGGGACGAGCAGTTGAGATATTGAGGAATATCGCGTCATGAGATTCGGTTGGCGACGAGGAATATGAGCAGGACAGGGAGATACACGATCGATGCCAGAAAGAGGTTGCGGGCCTCGCGCCGGGATCGGGCGCGGGCGGCCGCCAGCGCGAACGCAAGAAATGCCAGTCCCAAAACCATCGCGGCGGCGAAATAAACCGTCCCGGCC
>Ga0181517_10001717_pt1 | contig 23630 bp, 23 predicted proteins | sample PEATcosm2014_Bin_31_FD_119748 | JGI IMG/M metagenome (GOLD analysis project Ga0181517, IMG submission 119748) | Peatland microbial communities from MTU Mesocosm Facility, Houghton, MI, USA - PEATcosm2014_Bin01_30_metaG | ecosystem: Environmental > Terrestrial > Soil > Wetlands > Peat | place... | reverse complement strand
CGTTGCCATCGAGGATGGCGTCGTAGAGTTTTTTCAATTCGGACATGGTCTTCCTCGTGCAAATTGTCTCCGGCTTCGTCGCGTCAGACGGCGTCACGCCGTCAGCCCGTATTCGGCCGGAATAAACTTGGCGGCTATGGGCGCAGCCAACATTTCTTCAATCAGTTCGTTCTCGTCGGCCGTGACGGCGCTCGTCAAAGCACAGACGGTCATTGCCGATCACCTCTGCCCGTTGAACTCTTTCACCGCGTCAAACATCGCGACCATATTCTCGACCGGCGTGTTGGCTTGGACGTTGTGGATAGTGTTAAATACAAAGCCGCCGCCCCCAGAAAAGATTTCGCAGCGTTCGAGGACTTCAGCGCGCACCTCGGCCGGCGTTCCGAACGGCAGCGTCTTCTGCGTATCAACGCCTCCGCCCCAGAACACGAGACGCCCCTTGTATTTTTCCTTCAGCATGCGCGGGTCCATACCCTTTGCGGAGCATTGGACCGGATTCATGATGTCGATCCCGGCCTCGATCATCGACTCGAAGAATCGCTCCGACGAGCCGCAGGTGTGCTTGAACGTTTTCCAGGTCGTGTTCTTGTGAATCCAGCCGCAGACATCTGCGTAGTGCGGCTTCCACAATGAGTCGAACGCCTTCACCGAGCAAAAGGACGAGGTCTGCGTTCCGAAGTCAGCGCCGCAAAGGAAGATTACGTCTATCGCATCGCCGACGCGCCGATGAATTTTCGCGAGGTTCTCTATCCCGACTTCGACCTGCCGCTCAAAGATTTTGTGAACGATATCCGGACGGCTCGCGGTCAACATGTACCATTCGGCGACGTCGCGCACGCCCTTCGGGTCGACAAGATCGGGCGCAGGCACGAACGCGATGTCGCCCAGGGCCGTGTTCACGAGCGAGGCGAACACGGCGTATTCGCCGCTGTTGACGGCGCGCGCGTCCTCCTCGATCGCGTCGAGCTGCTCCGCGCTCAACGGCTGATACTGCTCGGTGTTGTCGTCGGCGTTGAGTTGATCGAAGTCGACGCCCTTCCTGCGGATGATCGAGTCGAAGAAGAAACCGCCTTTGGGCATGTGCGCGCTCGGCCGAGCGCTCATGTCTCCCTTCGGGTAGATCAGCGCGCCGCCCTTATCCGGCTCGACCGTCGTACGAAAGCCCTCGGGAACCAGCACCTCGAGTCCATTGAAAGTCCACGGTCTCCAGCCGCTGTTTTCGAAGCCGAACATGTTGGTGCGGCCCATCAGCGCGGTGACATCGACGCCGATCGCCTCTTTGAGATCATCCTCGACCAGCCCCAGCATCTGAAAGGGCTCGCACACTTTCACCAGCCGCTTCTCGAGCCCGTAATGCTCCCTCAACGCAGCGACGCAGCTCACGTGTATTCCCGTGGTCGCCGATCCGCCAAAGTCCATCGGCACACGATCGGGCGTGCGATGGTTGATGGCGTCGAGCACCCGCTTTCGCTTCGGTCCAATCTTCTTCTCGGCGTTCATGCTTCCAATACCTGCGTTCGAGGTGGCCGGATTTATTCACGCGAGCCCTCACTCGCCTCTTCGTAAAGATGTCCGTGCTCGCGCTACGCTCGGGAGAACTCGTCGATCTCGATGTCTTCCGCCGCGACGGAGCGAATGACGGCGATCCGGTTCGGGCCGTACTGGTCGATCGCCAGATATCGGAAGCGCCCACAAGCGCTAGGCGCACGCGTCAAGCGTTCGCGGGGGAGAGCATCTTTGCCGCCGCCGATGTCCCCGGGCGCGCCTGTCGCCGGAACGCGTCTGCCGGTAAGATTGATCACTCTTCCTCCCATTGCCCTCTGTCTCTTTCGACACGGCTTTGCATAGAGCCGCTACGATCTCCGCGATGATTGCTCTCAAGCGATGTTCGCATCAGAACGCATCATTTGCTTTGGTCCGCGAGCTCTTGGCTCTGTCGCATCAGGGACGCCATGCAAATGATGTCGACGATCGTCGCCGTCGCCGCGCCGGCCCGGCGCTTACACGCCTGATTTGCTTAGCCGCGGCGGCGCCGCAACGAATAGCTGATTTCCTCCCAGTGGTTGCTCGCGAGAGTCTTGGCCGGGACGGGCCACCGTGTCCGCGCCCATCCTGATGACGGTTGTCGATCAATTACCAGCAATCGCCATGATGCATTCTGAATTGATTTAATGCGACGGTCAAGCGCTTTCTACAGGGTGCGACAGTTGGGACTGCGCCAGATCGTTGGGGGCATTGTGAGTTTTAGTTCTTTGTCTGCCCTCCAGGCGAAAAGAAGTGGGCAAGCCAGGATGCCGCGCCTCGCCACTTGCAAGAACGACGCGCGGATAGAATGATGGCGAGCGCTGATCGATGCTGGAACGGAAACCGACATGATGTAGACACCTCAGCGGGCTGCATCGCGTCAAACCTTATTCGCTCAACACATATGTGATTATGGCGATCACATGCTTCGGGAGTTTCGGGGGAATGCGCCTGACGTTGAACGATGTCGCCCGTGAAGCCGGCGTCTCGACCGCGACGGTGGACCGGGTCTTGAACAATCGTACAGGCGTGCGCGGCCGGACTCGGGAAATCGTCGTCGATGTGGCCCGTCGGCTTGGATATATTTCCGACGCATCGTCGAGCGCCGCCGAAAATTCGGCCCCAGCCGCTATTCAGCCGCGGCTCCACTTCGTTCTGCCGCGGGGATCAAATATGTATGTCCAAACCCTTCAGCAGCAATTGCAGGCGCAAGGCGCGGCGCGGGGGGGAGTAGACGTTCACATCACATCGATCGAAGGATTTAACCCGGACACCTTGGCCCGCGCGTTGGCCAAGCTCGAAGGACGCGCGGACGGAGTCGGCATCGTCGCGCTTGACCATCCAACGGTCCGCGAGGCTATCCGGCGGCTTTCCAACGCCGGCGTGAAGGTCGTGACGCTCGCTTCAGACATCCTGCACGTCCCCCGCATCGCATATGTCGGCATCGATAACCGGGCCGCTGGCCGGCTCGCGGGCTACGTCCTCGGCCGTTTCCTCGGCGCTTCCGAGGCGCGCAAGGTCGCCCTTTTCGCCGGTTCGTTGTCCTATCGGGGACATGAAGAGCGCGAGATGGGGTTCCGTAATATTGTCAAGGAAGAATTTCCAAATCTCGAGGTTGTCGCGCTCAGGGAAATGCAGGACGACGAGGAGACCGCTTTTGCGGAGGCCTCGCAACTCCTGCAAGGCCACCAGGACCTTGAGGGTATTTACAACATCGGCGCCGGCAACGAGGGAATTGCGCGGGCCCTTAAAGCATATCCATCAGAGCGAAGTATCGTTTACATTGCGCATGACTTGACGCCGCATAACCGAGTGTGCCTGCTTGATGGCACGATTGATGCAGTAATCGATCAGAATCCGCGAATTGAGGCCAGAGAGGCTCTCAATGTTTTGATCGAGAGTATCAATGGCTGTCCGTATGAATACCATCCGCCGCGACTGCAAATCATATTTCGCGAGAACCTACCAGAAACCTAACGAAGTCGCGTCGAGAGCCGTTTGCTTTTGGCATTACGCATATCTGGCGCTCGTGACGTATGCGGCGCATTCGTCGGGGGAGCGCTTCGCATAACGCCGAGCCGCCGGGGGGGTCGGCCGTGTGGAGCCTCAACAGGTCGTGCGGCGGCCTCCGGCGTCTGGCCGCTCTCGACCTGCCGCACCAACCGCTCTCGACCGATCGGCGTCAAACGGGCATTCTTGTGGATGTTCATCCGGTCCTCTCCAAGGGCTCTGAAGCTTCGCAACCTCAGCTTCCTCGGTCCGGACCGGATGGACAACCTATGGAAAGCTCACAGCGAGATCGTCGTTAAGGATCACGCTCGGATCGAACGGACGCGCGGGCGCGAGGCTTTCGTGCCTTTGGCGCATCCGCCTGGCCATGCGCAGGCGGACTTTGGCGAAGCGGCGGGGGTGATCGGCGGGGCGCGCCAGAAGATCCATGTCTTCTGCACGGACGCGCCGCAATCGGACGTCTGCTTCGTCAAGGCGCATCCGGCGGAGACGGCGGAGGCGTTCTTCGACGGGCGCGTGTCGGCGTTCGTGTTCTTCGGCGGTGCGCGGTTGTCGTTTCTCTATGACAACCTCAAGATCGCGGTAGCCGGGATCTACGGAGACGGCAGGCGAGAGCGCCCGCGCGCGTTCGGTCAGCCGCAACCGGCGTCAGTTGAAGCGCCAGCTTCGCCTCCGACGTCGACGAAGGTAGGACGCAACGTTCCCAGGGTTCGTATGCCGCGATCGACCGGTTCAACCTTGGCTGGCGATATGTCTCACGCCTGCGGAGCAGGCGAACGCGCCAACTTGAAGGAGGTTCGTGCCAGCGCCGCACGACGTAGAGCCGCGCAAATTGCCTAATTGCCCCCTTCATTTTGATGTATTATGATGCGAGTCTTTGTCAAAAAGACGTTGACAGTCCGCGGAATCTTGGCGAAGAATGTCACAAAAATAAGGCGACGGGAGGGAATTTGATGTTCTCATCTGACAGGATATCGCGGCGGCGACTTCTCGGGGCGGGAGGTGAGGTTGCGCCTGTGGCGGCCGTCGCAGGCGTTGCGCCCGAGTTCATTCGGCCTGGCCGCGCCTATGCGGCAGACTCTTTGGCGCCCGGCATGGTCGGGGGCCCCACGGGATTCGAGGGATTCGAGCGCCACCAAGACGGCGAAGATACGCTCGCCGGTCGTGCGATCGAAGGAACCAGGGCCCTCGAGGCTGACGTTCCGCGCTCGAAGACGTTCCTCGACGACAGCTTCATGGCGAACAGATTATGAGCAGCAGGTCCATGGCCGCCGAAGCAAGACCGGCAAACTGGGGCAGAAGTCTGATCGGTCAGCGCGAGGCGTCCGTCGCGCTAATGATCCTGCTGCTGTTCGTCTATCTCGGATTTCGCAACGAGTTCTTCTTGACCCCCCGCAATCTGCTCAACGTGGGCCGTCAGGCCTCGGTTGTGGCGATCGTGGCGCTCGGCGAAGCGCTTGTGATCATCTCTCGTGGCCTCGATCTTTCAGTCGGTTCGACGCTTGGCCTCGCTGCTGTCGCGGCGGCCTACGTCGGCCAATGGAGCGGCGACCAATCGTTGGCGCTCCTGGCCGGTCTGGGAGTCGGCGCACTCGTCGGCGTGATCAACGGCGGCTTGGTGACGCGCATCAACATCAACCCGTTCATCGCCACCCTCGGCACTCTGTCGGTTGCGCGCGGCCTCGCGCTGCTGATCACCGGCGGCATTCCCATTCCCTTCAACGGCGGAATCCCTGAGTTTCTCGGCGCGGGCCGCATCTACACCGTGCCCGCTTCGCTCATCTTGATGGTCGTGCTCGCGATCATTTTCCACATCTTCGCGTCGCGCACGTGCACCGGACGGAACATCTACGCGATCGGCGACAGCCCCACGGCCGCGCGGCTCGCCGGCATCAACGTCGAAGGCGCGCGACTGCTCGTTTACGTCCTCTGCGGCCTGCTCGCGGGGCTAGGCGGCATCATCCTGTCCGGCAACCTCGCCAGCGCCAATCCGGATCTCGGCCGCGGCTATGAACTCGACGTGATCGCCGCCGTCATTCTCGGCGGAACGGCGCTTTCAGGGGGCCGCGGCTCAATTCTTGGCGTCGTGCTCGGCGCCCTGCTCATGGCGCTGCTCGGCAACGCCTTCGTGCTTCTTGGAATCTCGGCCCATTGGCAGGTCGTTTCAAAGGGGCTCGTCATTATCTTCGCCGTGGGCATCGACGGCATCCGGCGGGGACGCGAGGACTAATAGAACCAGGGAGGGTGCAGATGTATTGGACCAGAAGAGAACTTCTCAACGCGATCGCCGCCGTGGGGGTGCTGGCGGGCGCCTCGGGCGTGATGGCGGCCGAACTGCCCAAGGGCGGCACGGTGGCGGCGGTCGACAACACAAAGGGACCGTTGAAGATCGCGTTCCTGTCGTTCCAGAACAATCCGTTCTGGATTCCTGTCACGGAAGGCGAAAAGGCCGCCGCCGAATATCTCAAGAGCAAGAACGTCAAGGTCGACTACGTCGACCTGGGCGACAGCCTCAACGCCGAGGCCGTGATCGCCGGCATCGAGAGCGCCGTGGCGCAGAAGTATAATGGCATTGTCACCGTGCCGATCTTCGACGGCACCGAGCGCGCCATCAATGAGGCGGCAGACGCTGGCGTGCCGGTGTTCAACATCATCGCCGAGGGCGCAGCGCCGTCGAAGCGGATCGCGTTCATGGGCCAAGACGCTCTCGCGGCTGGCAAGCAACTTGGCGAATTCATCGTCAAGAAGCTCGGCGGCAAGGGCAAGGTCGGCGTCATCACCGGCTATTTCGGCGCGGTGCAGCACACGAACCGCATGAAAGGAGCGGTCGACTACATCAAGGCTAACGCCCCCGGCGTCACGATCCTTGGCCCGTTCGAGAACCAGGACAAGGCTGAGACCGCCTACTCGATCGTCCAGGATATGTATACGGCGAACCCGGATCTTTCGCTGGTATATGTCACGGCCGGCGGGCCCTTCGGCGCCGCGAAGGCCGTGAAGGACCTCGGACTGACCGGAAAGGTCGGCGTCGTCGGCTTCGACCATACGCCCGACAACATGGCCTATCTGAATACGGGCGAGATGTACGCTCTGATCGACCAGGCTCCATTCCAGCAGGCGTTCGACGCCACTGTGATGCTCTACAACACTCTGGTCACCGGCAAGGCGCCCGCTGAGAAGATCATCCCGGTCAAGGGGCATATCATCACGCCGGAAGGCTCGCTGAACTAGTCTCCTTTATCCCTGCGTCGCGGCGGGTCGCCGCGACGCAATCACGGATCGCGACATGACCTCGCCCGTCGTCGAAATTTCCGACATCCAGAAGAGCTTCGTCGGAGTGCCCGTCTTGCACGGCATCAATCTCAGGATCGTGCCCGGCGAGATCATTGGATTGGTCGGCGAGAACGGCGCGGGCAAGTCCACGCTGATGAACATCATCGCCGGCAAGTTTCGTCCTACCGCCGGGACCATCGCGTTCGACGGCGTCCCCGTCGAACTCGATTCGATTCGGCAGGGCCAGGCCTTGGGCGTGCGGTTCGTCCATCAAGAGCTTTCGACGGCTGGCGCCATGAGCGTGGCGGAAAACATCTTCCTCGGCCGCTATCTTGCCGGCCGAGCCGGATTCATCAACGCCAAGCGCCTGAACAGCGAGGCGCGCAAAGTCCTCGCCCGCGTCGGCCTCGACCACGTCGATCCCTCGACTCCACTCGGCAGTCTCCGCAGCGGCGAGCAGCAGCTCGTCGAACTCGCTAAGGCGATCTCGGAGCAGCCTCGTCTCCTGATTCTCGACGAACCGACCTCCTCGCTGACGCCGGCCGAGGGGGAGCGCCTTTTCGGGCTGATCCATGAGCTGGCCGCCCAGGGCGTCGGCCTGATCTTCATCACGCACCGCCTCGAGGAGGCGCTCAATCACTGCGACCGGATCGTCGTCTTGCGCGACGGTCGTCTGATCACCGACCTGCCGGCCAACACGACCAGGAAATCGGACTTGATTCTCCACATGGTCGGCCGGCCGGCCACATTCAGCTACCACGCGCACGGCCAGATCTCCGACAGCACACGGATCGAAATCAAAGATCTAGCCGACGCTTCCTACCTCAAGGGGATCAATCTTTCCGCGCGGGGTGGCGAGGTCGTGGGCCTGTTCGGCCTCGTCGGCGCCGGGCGGACCGAATTCCTCGAGACCCTCTACGGCTATCGCGCGGCGCGCTCCGGCACTGTGACGGTGGATGGCGCGCCGCTGCCGCTGGGCAACGTCAAAACCGCAGTGCGCAAGGGCCTCTTCATGCTGCCCGAAGGCCGGAAGGCGCGCGGCATCTTTCCGACGCATTCGGTTCGCAGCAACATCAGTATCAGCGCCCTCGTTGACCTTAGCCGTCTGGGCTTCGTCAACCGCCGCGACGAGGCTGCCGAGACCAGCCGGCTTGCGCAGTCGCTCAATATCCGAATGACAAATATGGGCCAACCGATCATGGCCTTGTCGGGCGGCAATCAGCAAAAGGCCCTGTTCGCGCGAGCGCTCCTGGCGCGACCCAAGGTCCTTCTGCTCGACGAACCGACCCACGGCGTCGACGTCGGCGCGAAGGTCGAGATCTACGACATCATCAGCCGGCTTGCCGCCGACGGCGCGACGGTGCTGGTATCCTCCTCCGAACTGCCGGAGATCCTGGCGATTGCGGACCGTTGCATGGTCTTCGCCGGGGGTCGCGTGGTGGCCGATCTCGACCGCACCCAGATGAGCGAAGAAGCGATCCTGGCGAACGCCTTCGCCGTTCCGGATTCCGATCATTTGCACGAAGCGGTGGCGCATGGTTGAGCTATTCGGCCAGTCGTTGTCGCGGCGGCAGGTCGCCGAGCGGGCCGGCCTGTTCTCGCAATTCGCCGGCGTCCGTCTCATGACCCTCGGCGACGGCGTCGAGCGGGGCGTGCGTCTGCTCGAATTCCGCACCGGTTCCGGCCTGCGTTTCACCGCGCTTGTCGATCGGGCTCTCGACATCGCCGACTGCGATTTCAAAGGGCAGTCCATTGGCTGGCATTCGCCGGCAGGCTTCCGCAACCCCGCCCTGCACGAGGCCGAAGGCGAAGCCGGGCTCGGCTGGCTGCGGTCGTTCTCGGGGCTAATGATGACATGCGGGCTCGATCACACACTCGGTCCCGCTGAAGTTTCGGCCGAAACCTACAATTATCCCGGCCGAAGAACCATGCGCCATGGTCTGCACGGCCGCGTGGCGCTGATCCCTGCGCGGTTGACCGGCTATGGCGAGCGCTGGGAAAGCGATCGCTGCGTGCTTTGGGCGGAAGGAACTGTCGACCAGGCGACCGTGTTCGGCGAAGACCTGCGCCTCAACAGGCGCATCGAAGCTGATGTCGGCGGCGCCGAAATCCGTCTGTTCGATCGCGTCGAGAACTGCGGCTTCGCCGAGACGCCGCACATGTTCTTCTATCACGTGAATGTGGGCCATCCCGTGTTGGACGAAGGATCGCGCTTCTTGGCGCCGATCTCGGACGTCGTGTGGGCTGCGCATGAGGAGAGCTATAAGGCGCAAGGAGTCGGCTATCGCGTGCTGCCCGCGCCACAGGAGAAATTTCGCGAGCAGGTATGGCAGCATGAGCTGATGGCGGATTCGCGCGGCTGGACGGCGGCGGCGCTCGTCAACGACAGGATCGGCCTTGGCTTCGAGGTGCGCACGCGCAAGGATCAGCTGCCCTGTTTCTATCAGTGGCAGAACTGTCAGGCGGGTCTCTATGCGATGGGTCTCGAGCCATCGACGCATCACGTGCTCGGCGATCAGGCGGCGCGTGAACGCGGCGAAATGATTTGGCTCAAGCACGGCGAGAGCTGCAGCTACGACGCAATATTTAGCGTACTCGATGGCGCGGAGGCGATCGGCGCGGCGGAAGCGCGTATCGCGTCTGTCGCGCGTCAGCCGGAGGAGGGATTTCCGAAACCGTCGGGGCAATTCCGCGCGCTGGCGGGGATTCGTGCAGGGGGCGGCGGGAAATGACGTTGTCCCCCTCCGCCTCGGCGCGGCGATTCAGCGGATGGGCGAGAGCATCTTGCGTGACCGTTGACGCATTCATTGTCGCCGATATCGGTCAGCGACAGGGGAACAACGCGACGCCGCGGGCGGCGTGCGGGTAATTGCAACGACAATCAAACGTCGGAGGATATCCATGACAGGGGCCGCAGCCGAAAGTGCTTCTGCGCCCAAGCGCGACTATTCGCTTGTCGGCGCAAGCACGCGCACAGCCATCGAGACAGGCCTCGCTTCAGCGGAATGGTATCATACCGACGTATCGCGTAAGGTGATGAAAGATCTTATGCAGCGCTCGGACAGGCGCGCGCTGATCGACGCCATCATCTGGCTCGGCCTGCTCGCCCTCTCTGCGCTAGGCGGCGTCTATTTCTGGGGAAGCTGGGCCTGCGTCCCGTTCTTCTTCGTCTATGGAACGCTTTACGGCTCGGCGAGCGACGCACGCTGGCACGAGTGCGGCCATGGCACGGCGTTCAAGACGCGTTGGATGAACGACGTCATCTACGAGATCGCCAGCTTCATGGTGATGCGCAACCCCGTGACCTGGCGTTGGAGCCATGCGCGGCATCACACCGACACGATCATCGTCGGGCGCGATGCGGAGATCGCCGTGATGCGGCCGCCGGATCTGTTTCGCGTCGTCTGCAATTTCGTCGGCGTTTTTGACGTCTACTTTTCGCTGAAGGCGTTGCTGAAGAACGCGACTGGAATCATCACGCCGGACGAGGCGAGCTTCATTCCGGAGACGGAGCGCGGCAAGGCGGTGACCGCCGCACGCGTCCATATCGCCATCTATGCAGCGACGATCGTCGTGGCGCTGGTCATCCGATCCTGGTTGCCGCTCATGCTGATCGGCTTGCCGCGTTTGTATGGCTGCTGGCACATGGTGCTCGTCGGCTTGCTGCAGCATGGCGGTCTCGCCGATGATGTGACGGACCACCGGCTCAATTCCCGCACCGTCTATATGAACCCCGTCAGCCGCTTCATCTATCTCAACATGAACTATCATGTTGAGCATCATATGTTCCCGATGGTGCCCTATTACGCGTTGCCGCGCCTGCATGAGTTCATCAAGCATGATCTGCCCGCGCCGAACCCGTCGATCTTCCACGCTTATTGCGAGATGATCCCCGCCTTCTTGCGGCAATTGCGCAACGAAGACTATTTCGTCAAGCGCGAGCTGCCGCCGACCGCCAAGCCCTATCGAGAGGAATTCCACTCGGCGTCCGCGATACCGACCGGGGCCGAATAGGCGACGAAGACAGGGGAGCTTTTCGCATGGCGTGGGTTGAAGCTTGCGGCGTTGGCGATATCGACGAGGAGGACGTGATCCGCTGGGATCATGAAGGGCGCAGTTTCGCGCTCTATCGCTCGCCGGATGACGAGTATTTCGCGACCGACGGCCTTTGCACGCATGAGCGCGCGCATCTCGCCGACGGCCTTGTGATGGACGACGTCGTCGAATGTCCGAAGCACAATGGCCGGTTCAACTACAAGACCGGCAAAGCCCTGGCGGCGCCGGTTTGCGTGAACCTCAAGACGTACCCCACCAGGGTCCAAAGCGGCAAAGTGTTCGTCGACATCGGCTGATCGAGACGCGTGGAGAGATCGTCGATGGAGCGAGAGCAACCCGGCATGGTGATCGTCGGCGCGGGCGAATGCGGCGCTCGTGCGGCGCTGACTTTGCGCGAGCAGGCCTACGGCGGACCGGTGACGTTGATCGGCGCCGAGCGGCATCACCCCTATGAGCGACCGCCGCTGTCGAAGGCGCTTGGACCGGCGTGCGATGGACTGGCGCTAAAGACGATCGCCTCTCGCGAGAGCCTCGAGCGGGTCGGCATCGCGTTGCTTGCGCCGGCCGAGGTCGTCACGATCGAGAGGGCGGAGCGCCGCGTGCGTCTCGCTGACGGGGCGCGCATCGCTTACGACAAACTGCTGCTGGCGACCGGCGCCACGCCGCGTGCGCTGCCGATGGCCGCAGGCCTCGATCACTGCTTGACCCTGCGCACATTCGATGACGCCATCGCGATCCGGTCGCGGCTCAGCCCCGGTTTTCGGGTCGCTATCATCGGCGGCGGCTTTATCGGGCTCGAACTGGCGGCGATCGCCAGCGTCCTCGGGGTGGAAGTGACGGTTCTGGAGGCGCAGGCCCGCATCCTCCAGCGCGGCGTTCCCGACGAAATCGCCGCCATCCTGCACAAGGCGCACACGGACCATGGCGTACGCATCCGGTGCGGACAAGTCATGGCGTCCATGACGGAGACGGCCCGCGGCGTCGCTATCCGTCTCGCCGGCGGCGGCCTCGTCGAGTCCGATCTCGTCGTGGTCGGCGTCGGGGCGCAGCCAAATATCGAACTGGCTGAGGCGGCGGGCCTCGCGATCGACAACGGCATTGCCGTCGACGAGCGGCTTCGAACGAGCGACCCGCATATTTTCGCCGCAGGCGACTGCTGCTCCTTTCCGCTGGCGCTTTACGGCGGGCGGCGGGTGCGGCTCGAAGCCTGGCGCAACGCGCTGGAGCAGGGCCCGCTCGCTGCGCTCAACATGCTGGGCCGGGACGAGTCTTATACCGCAGTGCCCTGGTTCTGGTCGGATCAGTATGATCTCGGCCTTCAGGTGGCGGGACTCGTCGATGAAGCTTCAGACATTGTGCGACGCGACGCCGGCGACGGAGGCGTCCTGTTGTTTCACCTCGCCGCCGACGGACGGCTTCTGGCGGCCAGCGGAATCGGGTCGGGCGCATCGATTGGGCGCGATTTCAAAGTGGCGGAAATGCTGATCGCCCGCCAGGCGCGGCCGCCGCGCGAGGCGCTGCGGTCGCCGGAGGTCAAACTGAAGAGATTGTTGATGTCAGCTTCGGGGTCTTAGACGCTTTTGTTGAGCCAACGCCGCTCGAGGGGCGGTCTCTAACCGCAAAAGAGGAATCAGGGAGTGACGAGCGCATGAGCACAGGATTTTTCGGCGATGTTCAGCCGATCCGTTACGAGGGGCCGAATTCGAAGAATCCTCTCGCGTATCGTCATTACAAGAAGGATGAAATCGTGCTCGGCAAACGGATGGAGGACCATCTGCGCTTCGCCGTAGCCTATTGGCATTCTTTCGCATGGAACGGCGGCGATCCGTTCGGCGGCCAGACTTTCGAGCGCCCCTGGTTCGGCGACACGATGGAGCTTGCGAACTTGAAGGCGGATGTCGCCTTCGAACTGTTTTCACTACTGGGCACGCCTTTCTATTGCTTCCATGACGCTGACGTCAGGCCCGAGGCTGCGACGTTCAAAGAAAGCGTCGCGCGGCTCGACGCGATCGGCGATCGCTTGGCGGAGAAACAGGAAGAGACCGGCGTCAAATTGCTGTGGGGCACGGCCAATCTGTTCTCGCATAGGCGCTTCATGGCGGGCGCCGCCACCAACCCCGATCCGGACGTCTTTGCCTATGCGGCGGCGACGGTGAAAAGCTGCATGGACGTCACCAAGCGGCTTGGCGGCGCAAATTACGTGCTGTGGGGCGGGCGCGAGGGCTATGAGACGCTGCTCAACACCGATCTCAAACGCGAGCTTGATCATGCCGGCCGGTTTCTTCAGCTCGTCGTCGAATACAAACATAAGATCGGCTTTAAAGGGACAATTCTCATCGAGCCGAAGCCGCAGGAACCGACCAAGCATCAATACGATTACGATGTGGCAACCGTATATGGCTTCCTCAAGCGGAACGGTCTTGAGAACGAGGTGAAACTCAATATCGAACAAGGCCATGCGATCCTCGCCGGCCATTCGTTCGAACACGAGCTCGCGCTCGCGAATGCGTTGGGAATCTTCGGTTCGATCGACATGAACCGCAACGACTACCAGTCGGGCTGGGACACCGACCAGTTCCCGAACAATGTGCCCGAAATGGCTTTGGCCTATTGTCAGGTGTTAAGCGGCGGCGGCTTCACCACAGGCGGCACGAATTTCGACGCTAAGCTGCGCCGCCAGTCGCTTGATCCCGCCGATCTTCTGATCGCCCATATCGGCGGCATCGATTGCTGCGCCCGGGGCCTGAAGGCCGCGGCGAAGATGATCGAGGAGAACGCGCTCTCGGGGCCGGTGGCGGAGCGTTACGCGGGATGGGACAAGCCGGACGCCAAGGCCATGCTCACGCACCAGTCGCTTGAGGAGATCGCCAAGCCCGTGCTGGAGGGAACGATCGACCCCAAGCCGCGCTCCGGCCGCCAGGAATATCTCGAGAATATCGTCAACCGCTACGTCTGACGTTGAGCGTCGAGCCTTCGCCTGGAGGCTCGGCGCCTGTCCTGGAGGGCGCGATGAGCCTTACGCCGGTCGCCTGGGAATATTTGCTGCCCGAGGAATTCGAGCGACGCCTTGCGGCGCGCCCGATCGCTTATCTGCCGTTGGGTCTTTGCGAGCCGCATGGCCATATCGCGCCCTTCGGGCTCGATACGATCAAAGCGCGCTACCTTTGCGAAGAAGCGGCGCGACGTTTCGGCGGGGTCGTCGCGCCAACCATGGCCTACCAGATCCACGAGACCGGCTACCATGCGCCCTGGTTGCGCGAGGTGATGGGCGACGTCAATCCGCGGCTCGCGGCGCTGCCGCCGCATATCGTGTTGGAGGCGCTGCTCTATCAGCTTCGCGCGTTCCGCAACGCGGGCTTTTCTGCCGCGGTCGTGCTTTCCGGCCATCACGGCGGCAATCAGGAAGACTTGCGCAAAGTCGCGCGCGTGTTCTGTGACGCTTATCCCTTCGAAGTCTTCGCCTGCAGCGATCCGGAGTTGGTCGAAGGGCATTACGAAGGCGATCACGCAGGCTACTATGAAATCTCCCAATTGCTCGCGATTGATCCGTCTCTCATCGACTTGAGCCGCGTGAACAGGACGCGCAGCGATCCGCTTGGGCGCTTTGCACAAAACCCGGATGCGGGTGAAGCAAATGCCGCAGCGGGCAAGAAGATGCTCGAAATCGCGCTCGACAGTTTGAAGCGCGTCGTCGACGGCTTCACGCTGAAGACGCGCCATGCGCCGCATATCCCAATGGAGGCGATGGCGCCGCTCTGGGCCAAGATCGACGCGGAGCGCGCGCGCTGGCGCACGCTGAACCTTTGAACCAACACGGAACGAGCCAGATGGACGCCTCCATTTTTCCCCGCACCAATCGCAACATCAGCCGGCTCGGTTTCGGCGCCATGGGTTTCGCCGGCTGGTTTGGCGACCAGTCCGAGGCTGATCACATCCGAGCGCTGCACTACGCGCTCGATCATGGCGTCAATTTCATCGACACCGCGCGCGCCTATGGCGAGTCCGAAGCGATCCTCGGCCGCGGCCTGAAGCAATGGATAGGCGAGAAGCCCTTTGTCGCGACCAAGGTCGAAGGGCTCGCGGGCGGCCCGCAATGGAGCACCGTCGTCCCCGTTGCAAGCTCGTTGCCTAGAGGTCAGGTGACGGCGAGTTGCGAGATTTCGCTGCGCGCTTTGCAGCTTGATTCCGTGGACCTCTTGCAGTTGCACGCCTATTGGCCGGTCTGGGGCGTGGAAGGCTATTGGATGGACGAACTGCGCAAGTTGAAAGAGCAAGGAAAAGTGCGTGCGATCGGCATTTCCGCGCCCGATCATCGCTCGGACATGGCGCTTCCGATCGTGATGAGCGGGGCGATCGACTCCGTCCAGACAGTCATCAACATCTTCGATCCCGTCGCGCTCGAAAATTTGGTGCCGATCTGCCAGAAGCACAACGTGGCGGTCATCGCGCGCTGCATCCTCGATGAGGGCGGCCTTACCGGAACGTTGACGCCCGAGACCGTTTTTCCACCCGGCGATTTCCGCGGCGGCTATTTCGACGATACCGTTCCGCGGGCGACGTATATCGCCAAGGTCGAAGCCCTGAAGGCCTATGTGCCTGAGCACGCGAGCAGCTTGGCCGCTCTGGCGCTCAAGTTCGCGCTATGGCATCCGGGCGTCACTGTTGGCGTCACCTCAATGCACGAGCAGCGCTACGCCAGCATGAACATCGCCGCCGCCGCGGAGCCTCGCCTGCCGGAGAACGTCTTCAAGGCGCTCATGTTCAAACATCGTTTCATCAAAGCGTTCATGGACGTCCGCAACTTCGCCGACCTCGACGCCATTCCCGACCAGCCCGTCGTTATCGATTGAGCGGCCGAGCTGACTGGCGCGCATGCGGCGCGCGCCCGCTCCTGGGGGTCGATGCGAGGCAATATGGGAGCCCGACTCCAACCCAGTATGGAGTGACTCCGCCCACACTCAATTTCGACCCACCAATAACAATGCCGCTGTTCGCGCGTTTCCGGGCGAAAGAAGTAACCAGTCGGCCTTCGGAATCAAAGCGAATATGATTCACTTAATACCGCTCGTCGATGGACGATGGCGCTGTCAGCCGCGAATACGACCGTCGCGCAACAGCCTTCGGCCTGACATCAAAGCAACCGCTGTTTTGGCCGCGCCTTCAGTTTGGCGCCGCGGCGAGCGAGAGAGCGGCGTCATGCGGCAGGGGCGGCGAGGCGTTGGAACGCTGTGTGACGAACCAGCGAGGCGTGTTAAGTGAACAAACTAGTTAACCTGCATGGATTCCAGTAAAGTTTTGATTGACAGCGGCACACGCTGTCCTATAACTTCACTCCCGGAGGGAAAGTTAGGATGCGTCAAAGTGACGCGGCTGTACTGGATCCCGAAAAATGGCCAAGTGATCTGGGTGTTGTCCCTTAAGGCGGACGGAATGCTAGTTAACAATCCGAGTTAACTTGGTTTGGCGATCGTTGACGAATTGAGTCACGAATACATACAATAAATAATAGTGTTTGGTTGGGATGGGGAGGAATATGGTTCGCCACGGGGAAGTTATTGCTGTAAAATCCGAGTGCGTTGACGCTTATGTTGAGCACCATCGACAGATATGGCCTGAGGTGTCCGCGAAGATATACGAATGTAATATCCGTAACTACTCAATCTATATGCATAATGGGCTTCTATTCGCGTACTATGAATATGTTGGGCAGGATTTCGCCGCCGACATGGCGAAAATGACCGCCGATCCGAAAACCCAGGAATGGTGGTCGGTCGTAAAGCCTCTCCAGAGCCCTTTGGCGTCGAGAAAAAATCACGAATGGTGGGCTTCTATGGACGAGGTCTTCCATCAGGACTGAAGTGACTGGGCATGCGACAATGTGCCTTTGAAAGAAGAGGAGGAGACGAAGTGGTGACAATGGGTCTAAAGGCCGCGACCGTAGCGGCGATGTTGACGATCTTTTCGGCGGGTACGCTATACAGCGTCGAAGCCAAGGCAAAAGACGTCGAGATCGGGGCGATTTTGCTCGACACCAAGCAGGAATGGTTCGCCGAGGTCATCCAGGGCATGAAGAAGGCTGGCGTCGACCTCAAGGCGAAAGTGAGAATTCTGAGTTCAGATTCGGACGTGGCCAAAGAGTCGGCGCTGATCGACGATCTCATCGCCCAGCAGGTCAGCGCGATCTCGATCTCGCCGCAAAGCGACACCGCGTCCGCGCCGGCGTTCGAACGGGCGGTCGATGCAGGCATCCCGGTCGTGACTTGGAACTCGAAGGTCAATTCGCCCAAGTCGAAGTACTTCGTTGGCGTCAATAACTACGATCTCGGCAAGAATACTGGCGTGTTTGCTGTCGATTACATCAAGAAAAACATGGAAGGCAAGGCCAAGGTCGTCGTCATCGGAACGTCGAAGTACTCGGTCGGCATCGACCGGGTGCGCGGCTTCGTCGATCAGGTCAAGACCCTTCCAGGCATTGAAATCGTCGCGCAGCAGGACGCGGAATTCAAGGAGCTCGGCCTTTCGGTCACCGAGAGCACTCTTGAGGCCCATCCGGAATCCCAGATCATCTGGTGCTGGAATCAGGGGGCGCTGCTCGGAGCGTTGGCCGCGGTGAAAGCGAATCCCAAAGACAAGGTCCTGCTCATGGGAACCGACATGAGCATCGACCTGGCGCGCGCCATGTTGGAGCCCAATTCTGCGTTGGTCGCCGTTACGACGCAGCAGCCGTTCGAAATTGGCTACACTTCGATCAAGAACGCGTACGACCTCGCGACCGCCGGAACGGCGCAAAGCGAAGTGCTCGTCCCGCTCAAGACGTACACGCTGGACAACAAGGCGGAAATTCAGAAGTACCTGGATGACCGCAAGGATCTCATCAAGTGACGTGATCTTGTTTGGAGAGGAGGCGCAAGCCTCCTCTCCGTGACGAGTCGCCGCGCCCACGGAATCCTCGAGTGCAGAGTTATGGAAACGATTCTTTCACTTTCAAATATAAGCAAAACGTTTGGCGGCAGCAAACCATTTGGCGGCGGCAAGGCAATTGGCGGCATTCGCGCCCTCGACGAGGCCGAGTTCAGCCTGGCGCGCGGGGAAATTCATGCGCTTGTCGGAGCGAATGGCGCCGGCAAGAGCACGCTGATCAAGATCCTCAGCGGCGCCGTCAAGCCGGATGGCGATTCCGGCTCGATCGAGGTCTTCGGTCGGCCGGTCGTCATCGACAACCCCGCAAAAGCTCGGGCCCTCGGGATCAGCGTCGTTTATCAAGAGTTCAGTTTGGTCAACAGCCTGTCGGTCGCGGAAAACATTCACCTGGGACGGCTGCCGGCAAAGAACCTCGTGGTGGATAAAGCGGCGATGGTCGCGCGTTCGCGCGAATGTCTTGCCCGCCTGGATGTGAACGTCGATCCGTTCGCTCGCGTGTCTTCGCTGAGCGTCGCGCAAAAGCAGATGGTCGAAGTCGCGAAGGCTCTGTCCAACGATTCGCAAATTCTCATCCTCGACGAGCCGACGGCGTCGCTCTCCGCCGGCGAAGTCGAGCATCTGTTCAAGAATCTGCGTCGCCTGCGCGAGCAGGGAATCAGCATCGTCTACGTTTCGCACCGTTTGGAGGAATTGCCGGTTCTGGCGGATCGGGTGACGGTGTTTCGCGACGGCCGCTATATCATCACTCTGCCGATCGCCGAAGCGCCGAAGCCGGTGATCATTCGGCACATGGTCGGTCGTGAAGTTCTGAGCAATCGCCGACCGCCGCGGGCTGGCGCAGGGGAATTGTTGCGCGCCGAAGGGCTGTGCGGTCGGAGCGGTTTCAACAACGTCAGTTTCACCTTGAAGCAGGGCGAGATCCTCGGCTTCGCCGGCCTCGCCGGGGCGGGTCGAACCGAGACGGCGCGGGCGATCTTCGGCGTCGACAAGCTCACCTCCGGGCAGATTTACGTCGAAGGAAAGGCGGCTGCGATCAAGACCCCGCGCGACGCCATCGCGCACGGAATCGCCTTCGTGACCGAAAACCGCAAAGAGGAAGGCTTGGTGCTTGGACTGAGCATCCTCGACAACCTGACGATGGCGATCTTTGACAAGATGTCGAAATTCGGCGTCATCAATCACCGGATCGAAAAAGAGGAATCGGCGAATTCGATCCGCAATATGGGTATTAAGTGCGCGTCGGCGACCCAACGCGCCCGCGCCCTGAGCGGCGGCAATCAGCAGAAAGTCGTCATCGGAAAATGGCTGTCGACGGTTCCCTCCATTCTCATCATGGACGAACCGACCCGCGGCATTGACGTCGGGTCGAAGAGCCAGATTTACGACCTGATCCATGCGCTGGCCGACGCCGGGAAGGGCATTATCCTCATTTCATCCGAGCTGTCCGAGATCCTCGAGCTCAGCGACCGTATCGTTGTCTTCGCTATGGGAACGCCGACGGCCGAGCTGGACCCGACAAAAACCACGCAAGATGAGATCCTCAATTTTGCGACGGTGCAAAATCGAGCCGCATGAATCGTGCGATCGAGATCTTCATCGGCGCTCCAAATTCTCTTTACCGCTCCGGCTTCATCAGCGTCCAGTCTTAGAAGATAATGTAGCGAGGAAACGACATGCTCATCAATGCAGAAGTGGCGAAGGTGAGCCACACGACCGAACGGAAAGGCGGTATAACTGTAATACAATTTCTTCTGAAATATTTGTTTGCGATCATCTTTGCGGCGTTACTTATCTATCTTTCATTCGCGACGTCAAAATTCCTTACGCCTTCGAATGTCATTAATGTGCTGCGCCAGGTTTCCTACCAGGGGATCATCGCGGTCGGCATGACGATGATCCTGATCTTGGGGCAGATCGACCTGAGCGTCGGGGCGCTGGTGGCCTTTGCCGCGGTGGTGAACGCTCTTCTCCTCAAATCCGGCGTGCCGATTCCGGCGTCCATCATCATCACGCTCGCCGTCACCTCGCTATGGGGGCTTCTCAACGGCTACGTCACGGCGCGCTTTCGGCTGCACGCCTTTCTGGTGACGATGGCGAGCATGACGCTGATCCGCGGCGTCACCTACACCTTGACCGGCGGGTATCCGATCGGCGGGCTTCCCAAGGCGTTCTTCGTTTTCGGCGACGGGCAGATCGGTTTTCTTCCCTTGCCGGTCGTCTACATGCTCGTCATCTTCGCCGTCGGTGCATTCGTGTTGTCGTCGACGCCGTTCGGCCGTTCGATTTACGCCATCGGCGGCAACGAGGACGCGGCGAGGCTGTCCGGCATTAGCGTGATGCGGGTGAAGGTCGGCGTCTTCGTCGTCTGCGCGTTCGTCTCCGCGATCTCGGGCGTGGTGCTGTCGTCGCGCCTCATGGCTGGGTCTCCCGAAATCGGCATCGGTTGGGAACTCGACGTCATCGCCGCGGTGGTCATCGGCGGCACCAACCTCTTCGGCGGCGAGGGGAAGCTCGGCGGCACTTTCCTCGGCGTTCTGTTCATTGGCGTGCTGACGAACGGAATGATTCTCTTGGACGTCACCCCCTACATGCAACTCGTCGTGAGAGGTCTCGTGATCCTGAGCGCGGTTATCCTCAATAGTCTCCAAGAAAAGCGATAGGGGCCAGATCATGGATCATCGAGAACGCTTTTATCGAACCATCGAACGGAAGCCTGTCGATCGACCTGCGACGTGGATTGGCGAACCGGTTCACGCCGCGATTCCGGGCTTGTTGAAGCATTTCGGCGTCGAATCGTTCAGCGATCTCAAGAAGAAAATCGACGACGACGTCTATCACGTCAATGTCCCCTATCAGTCGCCGACCAGCAACCATGTCGCGGCGGCCTTCAGCTTCGCCAAGAAGCAGGCCGGCTGCCAAAACTACGAGGAACGGACTCTGACGGCGCCTGGGTTCTTCGAAGACTATGAAGACCCCGCCCGCGTCGACGATTTCGATTGGCCCGATCCGGAAAAATACATCGATCCAGCCAAGTGCCGCCAAGTGGTCGAGGCGGTGCCTGAGGACGCCATCGCGATGGTGCTGGCGTGGTCGTGTCATTTTCAGGACGCGTGCTCCGCATTTGGTATGGAGACCGCGATGATGAAGATGATCGCGGAGCCGGAGATGTTCACCGCTGTCATCGAACGGATTACGAAGTTCTATCTCAAGGCCAACGAGATCTTCTATGAAGCGACGAGGGGGCGTCTTCAGGCGGTGCTGATCGGCAACGATTTCGGCAGCCAGCAGGGCTTGATGTTGTCGCCGAAGTTGATCCGGAAGCTGGTCTTCCCGGGGACCAAGCAACTGATCGACCAGGCCCACGCGTACGACCTCAAAGTGATTCACCATTCGTGCGGCGCGATCTACGACATCATTGCCGATCTGATCGACCTGGGCGTCGATGCGATCCATCCGATACAGGCATTGGCTCACAACATGGAAGCCGATCGTCTTCAGCGCGACTTCGGCGACCGGATGTCTTTCTGCGGCGGCGTCGACGCGCAGCGTCTGCTCGTGCAGGGCGCCCCCGACGAGGTGTTCGCCGAAGTCAAACGTCTGGTCGGACTGTTTCCGACCGGCTTGATCGTCAGCCCCAGTCACGAGGCGATTCTTCCGGACATGCCCCCCGCCAACGTCGAAGCCATTTTTGCGGCGATCCACGCGCAGTGAGTCGGAGATGATCAGCGGCGTTCACAAGTCCGGGGAAAGTTAGAGTAGGAAATCAAAGATGCCTCTCGCGATCAGTAAGCTTGACGATTTCATTTGCGGGCATAGCCCACATCCGGTGACGTGCGGGCACGGATTGGAGATCGGCGCCGGCAAAGTGATTCCAGAAATCAACTTCACGCTGCCGGCGATGGGAATCGACGCCGCCACATGGCCGGAAGTTCGCCAGATCTACGAAAAGCTCATCGACGACATCTGTGTGCGGGCGGTCGATCTCGAGGTTCCGGGAATTCTGGTCGAGTTTGAAACCCTGCCGGCGATGACGGTGGCCCCGAGGTGGGGCCTGGAAATCGTGGAAATTCTGGCGCAAGCGATCGACAAATTCCACGAAAAGCACGGGCTGAAAAGCGCGCTGCGGTTCACCCCGAACGATATCCGCGACTACATGGCCCCATCGAAGATGCGCTCGGGCCCCTATTTCGAGGCGATGAGCGAAGCCTTCGAGGGCGCGGCGGCGGCGGGCGCCGACATCCTGTCGATCGAGTCGACCGGCGGCAAGGAAGTGTGCGACGACGCCATTCGCTTCGGCAACCTCCGCCAGATGATCTTCGGCTTGGCCAGCCTGGCGGCGCGCGACATGGACTTCCTCTGGCGCCACATGGTCGAGGTCTGTAGGCGGACCAACATCGTCCCCGGCGGCGACGCCGCCTGCGCTTTCGGCAACACGGCGATGATCCTCGCCGACCAGAAGTTCATCCCCAAGATGTTCGCCGCTCTGGTGCGGGTGGCGACCGTGCCGCGCAGTCTGGTCGCCTATCAGGTGGGCGCGACCGGTCCCAGTAAGGATTGCTCATATGAAGGACCCTACCTGAAGGCGATCACCGGCATTCCAATCGCCATGGAGGGGCGAGCCTCCGCCTGCGCTCACCTGACCCACGTCGGCAACATCGTGCAGGCGGTGTGCGACACCTGGTCGAACGAATCGGTCCAGTATGTCCGATTGCTCAGCGCCTACGCGCCGACGGTGTCGATGGAGCATCTCGCCTACGATTGCCGGCTGATGAACACGGCCGGGCAAACCCGCGAAGGCGCTATACTGATGCGTGACTGGGCAGTCGAATCTGACGCTGGGTTTGATCCTCAGGCCTGGGTGCTGCGTCCCGACGTGGCGTTGCGCATTTCGCAAAAGATCATCGATCAGCCGACGCCCTATCTGCAGACGCGCGCGGCCGCCTTCTGGGCCGCCGAGGAAATCGCCGACGCCGTCCAGCGCGGACGTCTTGCGGTCAGCAAACGTGAGGACCGCTGGTTGTCCAAGATGCGCGCCGAAATCGACGAACTGCCGGACGACGAGAACGAACTGATTGAAGAAATGTTGGCTACGCCCATAGCCGCCAAGTTTATTCCGGCCGAATACGGGCTGACGGCGTGACGCCGTCTGACGCGGCGAAGCCGGAGACAATTTGCACGAGGAAGACCATGTCCGAATTGAAAAAACTCTACGACGCCATCCTCGATGGCAACGTGAAGAGCGCCGTCGCTCTGACCAAGCAGGCGATCGCAGAAAAGTGCGATCCGGCCGAGGTCATCAACGGCACGATGATTCCGGCGATGAGCGAGGTCGGACGGCTGTATGAGAAGGAGGAGTATTTCGTCCCCGAGATGCTGCTGTCGGCGCGGGCGATGAAGAGCGCCCTGGAGTTGTTGCGGCCTCTGCTGGCCAATTCGGGCGTCGAACCGACCGGCCGCGTGGTCATCGGCACCGTGGCGGGCGACCTGCACGACATCGGCAAGAACCTCGTGGTTTCGATGTTGGAGGGCGCCGGTTTCGAAGTCACCGACCTCGGCATCGACGTTCCGCCGCAGCGCTTCATCGACGCGATCGCCGAGAAGAAGCCGCAGATCATCGGCATGTCGGCTCTGTTGACGGTCACCATGCCGGCGATCAAGACCACCATCGACGCCATTTCCGCCGCGGGCCTGCGCGATCGCGTGAAGATCATGATCGGCGGCGCTCCGGTGACGGCCGAATACGCCAAGCAGATCGGCGCCGACGGCTATAGCGTCAACGCCAGCGTCGCGGTGACGGTGGCCAAGCAGATGATCGGACTGGAGGTGGCTTGAGACAATCAGACTGG
>Ga0181517_10001712_pt1 | contig 23649 bp, 22 predicted proteins | sample PEATcosm2014_Bin_31_FD_119748 | JGI IMG/M metagenome (GOLD analysis project Ga0181517, IMG submission 119748) | Peatland microbial communities from MTU Mesocosm Facility, Houghton, MI, USA - PEATcosm2014_Bin01_30_metaG | ecosystem: Environmental > Terrestrial > Soil > Wetlands > Peat | place... | reverse complement strand
GTTGGATGAGGGCTAGTCTCATGCGGTCCTTTCTCTGCGCCATGCGATGAAGGGTTTTTTGATGGCTTCGAGGTCGCTTGGTTCGACTGTGGTTAGGTCGTGATCGAGGTACCACATGGTGCTCGGTAGGCTTTGGTGTCCGAGGAGACTTTGTACAATGGTTAAGTCGCGTGTGAGCTTGTAGATGTTGACGGCAGCGGTGCGGCGAAGGTCGTGCAGGACTATGCGCTTGATGCCGAGGGAGCGGCGCAATGCGGCGAATTCGCGGCTGAGGTTGGCGGCGTCAACTTGGTGGGCTTTCATGGGGCGGCGCTCTCTGCCGCGCATGTCTCGCCTGTGGAGTTGAGTCACGTAGGATTCCGGGTTTGTTTGGTCGCAGGTGGCGATCATAGCGGCTAGGGTATTGGTGAGCGGGAGTGTCTGGTGTGCATCTTTCTTGGTGACGAATGAGAGTGTTCGTGTGTCGGGGCGATAATTGTCGGGGCCGATGGTGATGGCGGTCCCGCTGCGAATGGCGAGGTCTGCGCAGAGCAGTATCCAGAGGCGCAGGGCAGGGCGCGCGGCTGTGAGCAGTGTCTCGATTTGGTCGCGTGAGGCGGTGACGTTGCGAGGTCGGACACCAGCGAGTTTTGGAACGTACTTGTCGAGCTTGGGCGAGCCGTGTTCTTCCCACAGCCAGCGCAGGATGCGGCGCAGGGCTGAGTAGAATCCGGACTTTGTGCTGTGGGCATAGTGTTCATCCCATGAGGCGAGAATGTCGAAGACGTGTGCGGCGCTCAGTGCTTTCGGTGGGATGGAGCCGACATGGGCGATGATTGTTTTCGCGACGTCGGAATCTTTGGAGCGTGTGCCGCCCGGGATTTGGAAGCGGGCGCAGAGTACTTGGGCGAGTGAAGCCTCTGCGCCGTTGGTTTTGAATGGGCGGTGTCCTTTTGTTCGGACTCGAAACGGAGCGCGGCGCGGGCGGTGGAGAAGGATTTGCGCTTGCGCACACCAGTGCGGTCTCGCCAGTCGGCGTAATACTTTCCTTGTTTTTCAAACATGGAGTACCTGTGTAGCAGCGTATCCGGGGGTGGTCAGTGTCACTGGTCACCGCTGGACACCAGAGCGATTTGGATTTGCCCGCGTGGGGCGTGGGCCTCGCTTCACTCGAAACATTTACACGTGGTAAACGGAGATTCCTGTGTTTTTCGATAAATTCCTGACAAAGATTTTTGGCACTTCGAACGAGCGCGTGATCAAGAAGCTGTGGCCTGTGGTGGCCACCATCAATGACCTTGAAGCGGGCATTAAGGTGCTCACGGATGAGGAGTTGCGGGCCAAGACGGTCGAGTTTAAGGCGCGGGTTGCCGCAAAAGTTGAAGGCATCAAGGACCCGGACGAACTGAAAACCGTCGAGCGGGCGGCTTTGGACGAGATTTTGCCCGAAGCCTTCGCGGTGGTGCGGGAAGCGGGCTGGCGCGCGGTGAAGATGCGCCACTTCGACGTACAGCTGATTGGCGGCATGGTTCTGCACCAGGGCAAAATTTCAGAAATGAAAACCGGCGAAGGAAAAACGCTGGTAGCCACGCTGGCTTGCTATCTGAACGCTCTGGCCGGCCACGGCGTGCACGTGGTCACGGTGAACGACTACCTGGCCAAGCGCGACGCCGAGTGGATGGGCAAGATTTACGAGTTCCTGGGGCTGACGGTGGGCGTGATTGTCCACGACCTCGATGACGCCGAGCGGCGGGCCGCTTACGCGTCGGACATCACCTATGGAACGAACAATGAATTCGGCTTCGACTACCTGCGCGACAACATGAAATTTGAAATAAAAGATTGCGTGCAGCGCGGGCACTACTACGCCATCGTCGATGAAGTCGATTCGATCTTGATTGACGAAGCCCGCACGCCGCTGATCATCTCCGGGCCCACCGACCAGACCACCGACAAGTACGCTCGCGTGCGCAAGTTCATTCCGGACTTGGAAAAGGGCGAAGAGGTCGAATCGACGGACCACAAGCGCCAGGCGGAACTGGGGATTGAGCTTGCGGAGGGGCAGAAGTTTTTCTCCGGCGATTACATCGTGGACGAAAAGCAACGAACCATCGGCGTGACCGACGAAGGCTGGATCACGATTGAAAAGGCTCTGGGGATCGACAACATTGCCGACGCCGAAAACTGGGAACTGAAGCACTACGTGGAAACGGCGATCAAAGCGCACGCACTCTACAAGCGTGACGTGGACTACGTGGTGAAGGACGGCGAAGTCATCATCGTCGATACCTTCACCGGCCGCCTGATGCCCGGCCGCCGCTGGAGCGACGGGCTGCACCAGTCCATCGAGGCCAAGGAAAATGTAAGCATTCGCAAAGAAGACCAGACGCTGGCCACGATCACCTTCCAGAACTACTTCAGGCTCTACAAGAAGTTGAGCGGCATGACCGGCACGGCCGAGACCGAGGCCGCCGAATTCGAGAAGATCTACAAACTCGAAATCGTGGTGATCCCCACCAACAAGCCGATGCTGCGACTTGAAAATCCGGATGTGGTTTACCGGACGGAGAAGGAAAAGTACAAGGCGGTTGCGGACGACATCGCCATCCTGCACGAGAAGAAGCAGCCGGTGCTGGTGGGCACCACGTCGATTGAAAAATCGGAGCGGCTGTCGGGGATCCTGGCGCGCAAGGGCGTAAAGCACGTGGTGCTGAACGCCAAGTTCCACGAGCGCGAGGCGGAAATCGTGGCCCAGGCTGGACGGTTGGGGATGGTGACCATCTCCACCAACATGGCCGGACGCGGAACCGATATTCTGCTGGGCGGCAACCCGGATTTTATGGCGCGGCAGGAACTGGTAAAGAAGAATCATGCGCGGGCCATCAGCGTGGCCGAGGGTGCCATCAATCCCATGGCCCCGGCGGGATTTCTGCGCTTCTACTACAACGGGCAGGAGTTCGAGGTCGGCGAAGCGGAGTGGGCGGAGTCTTTCAAGGGCCACGCCGACGCGGCGCTCACAGATCATGAGCAGGTGATCGAGGCCGGCGGATTGTTCATCCTGGGCACCGAGCGGCACGAGTCGCGGCGCATCGATAATCAGCTTCGCGGACGCGCGGGCAGGCAGGGCGATCCTGGCGAGTCGAGATTTTATCTTTCGCTTGAAGACGACCTGATGCGCATCTTCGCCAAGCAGTGGGTCAGTACGCTGCTGGAGCGGCTGGGCATGGAAGAGGGCGTGCCCATCGAGTCGAAGATGATTTCAAACCGCATTGAAGCGGCGCAGAAGGCGGTTGAATCGCAGAACTTCGAATCGCGCAAACACCTGCTGGAATACGACGATGTGATGAACAAGCAGCGCGAGGCGGTGTATGGCCTGCGGCGACAACTGCTGGAGGGCGTTGACCAGCGCGAGTTGATTCTGGAGGATTACGTCGGCGGAATTCTGAGCAGCCTCCTCGACGAGTTTGCGGGCGAGAAGCTGCATCCGGATCAATGGGATGTGAAGGGCCTCGATGCCAAATTGATTGACCACTTTGGGCAGAGCCTGGCCGCGGCGGGCATCAATGTCAGGGAGTTGCATCGCCATGAACTGGGCGATGCGATTTTTGAAAAGCTGAAACAGGACTACGCGGGCAAAGAAAAGATTCTTGGCGCGGAGACCATGCGCTACCACGAGCGGATGGTGATGCTGAGCGTAATTGACGGCTTGTGGAAAGACCACCTGCTCTCAATGGACCACCTGAAGGAAGGCATCAGTCTGCGCGGCTATGCGCAGCGGGACCCGCTGGTCGAGTACAAGCGCGAGTCCTTCGACATGTTTGAAGCCATGATGCTGAAGTTCCAGGAAGACACGGTCCGGTTCCTGTTCAGGATGCAGATCCTGGGGCCGGATGGACAGCCGGTGAACGCGGCGCCAGAGATTCGCAGGACGGTTCCGGCAGCGCCTCCTGTGGCCAGTGCCGCGCGGCCGCTGACCATGGACGCGGAGCCGAGGGAAATCTCGATCGCCACACGGCAGCCCTCGACGACGATCGACGCTCTGGAAAAGGAGTTCCAGCGCAAGAAGCAGCGGGAAATGGCCGTGGCGAGCCTGGCCGGAGGCGGCGACGCGAGCCAACCCTCGCAGAGGCGAACCGGCGAGAAGGTTGGGCGCAACGACCCCTGCCCTTGCGGAAGCGGCAAGAAATACAAGAAGTGCCACGGGCAAGAGAAATAGCAACGGCACAATGAACGCGGCAAGGGGCGGGGACTTTCCCGCCCCTTGCTGCGCTTGGACTGCGACCCTCTGTTAATTCCCCGCCGAGAAGTTGACGTCAACCGGGATCGTCGCGATCCCGGTGCCGGGCGCGAACTTCCAATGGCGCACTGCCTCTTCAGCCGCAGGCGAGAGCAAGAGACTGCCGCTGACTGGCTTTACATCGGTAACCTTGCCGCTGGGGTCAACTGTGGCCTCAAGGTGAACAATGCCGACGATCTTCAATCGCTTGGCAATCTCAGGGTAGGTGGGCGCAACACGCGATTGCACGGCGCGCACATCGGCGGCACTGGCCGTGACAGCAAGCGCCACTATGAACGCCAGCGTTGCAAGTTGAAGAAATTTGGCAGTTCCCTGCCTGGCTACGAACACACCTCGACGACTGGATTTCTCACACATGGCCCCTCCTCGGACAACTGTTTGCTGGATGCTTCAGTTATCGGCGGCAGGAGGAGACACGTTAGTGCATTCTAAAAATCCGATTACCAAAGAATGTGCTCGGCCTTATTTAAGACTTCGGACCATGCTGGGCGGCGACCGCGGCGAAGGTCAGGTCCTCGGCGGCGGATTGATGCTGCTCGCGCCACAGATCGAAGAGGCGGCCGTAGCTGAGCGTAATGTATTGCGTGCGTTCAACGCCAAGGCGGGCGGCGGCGCGGTCAATCCACTCCGCGGAGCCTTCCAGTTCGGCGTAGTTGCCGATCGGGGTCTCGTCTACGACGCAGTGTCCGTGGCCGTCGGTCCACTCGGTGCGCCATTTCTCATAATGGAAGGCAGCAACCAGGCCGATGGACAGAAAGACCTGGGCGAGGGCTGCGCCGTCGGCCACTTCGGTTTCGGTTTCGATGCGGTGCTTGTGGGTGTCTTCTCCGGGACCGGCATCGGGCAGGCGCTTGTGGGTCACCGTCCAGCGGCCGGCATAGCTGCGGATGCGCAGAATCTCAGTGCGGGCGCGCATGCGGCGGTCTGGCGTGTCGTAGAGAACGTTGCTCTCAAAGGAGCGGCGCGTGTGCAGGGCGAAGCCGGAGGCTTCAAGTTGTTTGGCCAACGCGTCCAGGTCGTCCACCTGGAATTTGATTTCGGTTTCGATGGGCATGCTATGGCCAAAGTATACGGCAGGTGGCGCCGATCCCATCGCAAGGGCGACAATGAGGATGTGAAGACGCTACGACTGACCGTTGACCCCATCCACCTTGAGACTGCAATCGCACAACAGGCAATTGGGCAGGCAGCGGAGATTCTACGCGCCGGCGGGCTGGTGGCGATGCCTACGGAGACGGTTTACGGGCTGGGCGCCAACGCGCTGGACGAAGCCGCCGTGGCGCGCATCTTTGCCGCCAAGCAGCGGCCGTCGTGGGATCCGGTGATTGTTCACATCGCCGACAAAAAGATGCTGGAAAGCCTGGTAACCGACGTGCCGGAAGCGGCGCGGAAGCTGATGGCCGCCTTTTGGCCGGGGCCGCTGACGCTGCTGCTGCCGCGGAGCGCCGCCGTGCCGGACGCGGTGACAGCGGGACGCCCGCTGGTGGGGGTGCGCATGCCGGCGCACCCGGTGGCCTTCGAATTGATTTACCAGGCGGGTATTCCGGTGGCAGCGCCCAGCGCCAATACTTTTGGCCACACCAGCCCCACCACCGCGGCCCACGTGTTGGAAGATCTGGACGGCCGCATCGACGCGGTGCTCGATGCAGGGCCGGCAGAACATGGCCTGGAGTCGACGGTGCTCGATCCCTGCCAGAGTCCGATGGTGATCTACCGTCCTGGAGCCATCACCGCGCTGCAGATTCGCAATGCCGTGGGAGCGGTGGAGTCGTTTAAGCTGACCGCGCCTCTGGTCGACCAGCCCAAAGAAGCGATGCCCTCTCCCGGCGTGGGGCTGCGGCACTATGCGCCCAAAGCCCGGTTGGTGCTGGTGGGAGCCCCGCTTGAGAGTCTTCGCCAACTGCTCAGCGAGCAAGCGACATGTCTCCGCAAAGAGCGCATTGGTCTGATGCTGCCGACAGAAATAACCTCGCCGATAAAGCGCGCGGAGGTCTACCCATGGGGTCGGTGGTCAGCCCCGGAGGAACTGGCGCGGAATCTCTATGCGGGGTTGCGGTCATTGGACGCGCGCGGTTGCACCGTAATTCTCTGCCCCGTGCCGCCGGCCGACGGGATTGGCGCGGCCATTCGAGACCGGCTAATCAAGGCTGCACAACGGCCTGATCGTCGAGGCTAGTCCGCTTCGCCCAGCTTGTACATGTATTTGATGGCGGGCTTGTAGATCAAGGCTCTGCCGTTGCCGCGCACCTTGAGGGACTGGCGGTCGTACCACTCGATGCAGCCTTCGATCTTCTCGCCGTCCTCGAGCACAATGACCATAGGGGTTTGCGACTGGATCTGCTTTTGCAGGTAGAAGAGCTCGGCCTGCCGGGCAGTGGTGTCTTCCTCTGCCGCGTGGGCGGTAAGGCGGACCCCTTGCGGGGCCATCCAATGCTTCTTGGCAGGCGGCAGCGGCGTGGAAGCCGCGCCCCCGCCATTAGCGCTTCCGTTGTTCCCTTTTGTATTCAAACCTGCTCGGGTGGCCATAAGGTGCGGTCCTTCCTGAAGCTCATAAAGGCCGGATACAAAGCTGCGAGGCTCAGAAAATGGCCTCTCAAATTCTGTTCGGTGGCTTGGATTGCTTATACACCAAAGGATGCCCGGGGGATAGCGCGGGTTGCTTTCTGTTGCGGAGCGTCTAGAGCCTGCTATGAACTATGGGACGCCCCATAGTTCATAACAGGCTCTAGTTCTGGTCGAGACTCACGGCCATGGCGTCGAGTGAGAGAGAGCGAAGCAGGTTGCGGCGCATGCCCTGCTCTACCTGCACCAGGGCGCGGGCGGCGCCGTCAATCCAATCCACGGTGAGGCCCTGCGCCAGGCGGTCGAGTTCGGCGGCGATGTCGAGGTTGCGGATGAGTTGGGGCGTGCCGGCTATGACCAGCAACAGGTCCTCAATGAGGCTGCTCAAAGCGCGCAGCAGGTTGATCGTCTTCTCCTGGCCGTCGGCGCCGGCGCGGTAGCTCTCCGTCGAGTGAAAGAGCAGCGAGTAGTCGGGCTCGCGCAGGGCGGTTCGCAGCAGGATCAGCGCGTCCTGGCGGCTGGCCAGGTAGACGCCCAAGTCGATGGTCAGCGCGCGACCTACGGCGCCCTCTGACAAACGCGCCGCCAGGGCCCGGTCATTGGCTTTCAGTTCAGGACGGCGCAGCGCGAGCAGAGACTCGAGGTCAGAAGCGGGCAGCGCGCCCAGCCGGTGAACCACGGCCCGGGAGCGGATGGTGGGGAGCAGTTCCTGCGGATTCTCGGTGAGCAGGATCAGCGAAGCGTATTCCGGCGGCTCTTCGAGAACTTTGAGCAGGCTGTTGGCCGCCTCTTTCATGAACGCCGACGACGTGAAGATTGAGAATGACCGCTTGGCCTCCACCGGCGGGCGGTACCAGGCGACGTGGATGACCTGCCTTACCTGTCCGATTTTGATGAGCAATTGCGGCGGATCGGGCGGGACGATCAAAACATCAGGATGGGTCTGGATAAGGATGCGGGTTTCGCGCTTGTCCGTGTCGCGCATGTCTTCGCGGGCCGCCACCGCCTCGGCCACCAGGGCTTCAAGGTTGGAGGATTCAGCAATCCGGACGCAGTTGGGGCACTGGCCGCAGAAGTCGGGCAGACCGTCGGATTCAGTTGGATTCTGGCAGTTGACAGCCTTGGCCAGCATCAGCGCCAGCGTGTATTTGCCCGCACCGCGCGGCCCAGAGAGAATCAGCGACTGCGGAAAGTGCCCCGAGCGCACGCTCTCGCGGAGCCGGGTGACGGTTGCCGTGTTGCCGAGAAAGTCTTGAAAGCCCACGAGATTGAGTTTATTGCATCGGGGCAGCCAGTTAGCGAGTTGGCAAGCCAGCGGGTCAGCGGGTGCGGGTTGGCGAGAAAAGAAAATAGTAAAGTACACTTGACATATCTTGGAATGACATGTAAAGTTTAACTGTCATTAAGTAAAGGAGACCAATCATGCCCTACTGCCCCACCAGCCCCCAGGAACGGCGTTATGTCGCTCACATGCTGATCGCCGCGGCCTTGTGCATCCTGTTTTCCGTGGTGGCAGCGCTGGGCTTTCACCACGCCCATCCAACCGGCTTTCTGGCCTATCTGCTGGGCATTTTGCCGGGGCTGCCGATCCTCGGAGCTCTGGCTGCCACCGGGCTCTACCTGAATGCCGAGACCGACGAATTCCTGCGCAATGTGCTTGTCCAGTCCCTGCTGGGCGGCATGGGCGGCACCTTGGCCCTGACCACGGTTTGGGGCAATTTAGAGGACTTCGTACACGCTCCCCACCTCGGTCTGACCTGGATCTACCCTCTCTTCTGGGCTTTCAGCGGCGTTTCCTATGTATTTGTCAGGCTGAGGTACAAATGAAGAACCGTCTCCGAGTGCTTCGCGCAGAACGCAACTGGTCGCAGGCCGATCTGGCGCAACGGCTGGAGGTTTCGCGCCAGTCAGTGAACGCCATTGAGACCGGCAAGTTCGATCCCAGCCTTCCCCTGGCTTTCAAACTGGCACGGCTCTTTGAGACCACGATTGAGACAATATTCGACGATGAACTGGCTGAAGACAATCAAGAGTTGTAAGTGCGAACGCTGGCACCTACGCCGCCACCGGCCTCCGGCTCACCTGGATCGCCCGCGAGGCCAGCACAGGCGGCTTTCTGGAGACATGGGCGCATACCGAGCGGTGATCCTGCAGTTCGCTGCGGGCCTGTTCCATGTCGACGTTCCTGTAGGCGGCGGACTTGGTGGAGACCCCATACGACGCAGAGCCGCGGGCATTCGCAAACTCCATCCGTCGCGTTTCAAGTTTCTGTTCCAGATCTCTGCAAATTAAGCAATCCATATGTATCCCCCTGGTCTTCTGCAAGACGTGCTGCGGCCAATGCATCTTCAGAGGCGCCTGAATCGAGCTGAGCGGAACCAGGATCACCGTACCCATTTGAGGACCTTGCGAAATATCGGTCCCCGATGGCCGCGCCGACTTGAGGTCTGAATTTTCGACGCGCTCCGCCCAAGCTGCACACCTTAGAGACGCATGCAATCAGTGGTCAGCATTCAGAAACAGCCCGAAAGCGCCACCAAAGTAATGTGCGTTCCGGGATGGCAATGTTCAAGTAGGAAGTCTTCGTGAAACGAGGAAGCTTTTGGCTTGGTTCCGTTCTGAGCGACCGGGGAAGGGAGAGTGGTACGGCGTGTACGCCTGGGCGAGCGATATGTTTGGTTCGCGCCGGCAGACTGGCTAGATGTATGTTGGACTGCGTTGTTTTTTCTTAGATAGCCCATCGCATCTCCTTTGCAGCATTTTGTTAAAGGATGCTATTTGGGGCGGAGGCTTGAAAAGTCCGTCAGGTTGAGCGTTTGCTTAAAGGCTTGCAATCTCCGTGCCAGAGTCCGGTGTTTGAACCGTGAATACAATCACTCTTCATAGGACTCGACTTGCAGGATTGCCGGGTAGCGGGCGGGAAGCCGGACGGCACGGAGACCGTGCAATTTTTCTATAGACAGTATAATTTCTACCAGGTAAGAAGGAACAGGACGACCCAGAGACCATCCCGCCGCGCCTTCTCAATGCCGATTCACGAGAAGGGCTCTCGTCAGCCTACCCGGGGGCGTTGCAGCTTCATTGCTTCGGCGATGACGTCGGTATACTTGAGGCCCGCCCCGGTATTGAAGAGCACTACGCGATCGGAAGATTTGAGCGCGCCGGAGGCCAGCAGCTTATCGTAGGCGGCAGTGACGGACGCTCCTTCAGGCGAGAGGAAGATGCCTTCATTCCTGGCCCAATCCAGGATCGAAGCCAGAATCTCCTCATCGGTGACGGCGAGCGCGATTCCCTCTGAAGCGCGAAGAATGTCGAGAATGATGGCGTCGCCGTAGGGCTTTGGAACCCGCAATCCCGCGGCAAAAGTGGATGCGTTCTGCCACGCGGTGGCAACGGCTTCTCCCGCATCGTAGGCACGCGCGACAGGAGCGCACCCGGCTGCCTGCACGGCGATCATCCGTGGCCGCTTGCCAGGTTTGACCCAACCCAGCTGTTCGAGCTCGTCGAACGCTTTCCACATGCCGATCAGCCCGACTCCGCCGCCGGTGGGATAGAAAACAGCGTCGGGATACTCCCAGCCCAGCTGCTCCACCAACTCGTAGCCCATGGTCTTTTTTCCCTCAACTCGAAACGGCTCCTTGAGCGTGGAGACGTCGAACCAGCCTTCCTGTTGCTTGCGCTCGGCAACCATGCGTGCGCAGTCGGAGATCAGTCCATCGACGAGCGTGACGTTGGCGCCATAGGCGATGGCCTCCACATAGTTGGCAAAAGGCACATCGCGCGGCATAAAAATGTGGGCTTCGATTCCTGCTGCGGCCGCATAGGCCGCCAGGGCTCCGGCCGCATTTCCGGCCGATGGAACGGCGAGCTTTTTCAAGCCATAATGCCGAGCCATGGTGACGGCCATGGCCAACCCGCGTGCCTTGAAGGTTCCCGTGGGGTTGGCGCCTTCCTCCTTGACCCAGGCACCGGGATGCCGTTTGCTTTTCAGCATCGGTGTCCAACCCTCTCCCAGCGTGACGGGCAGAACGTCGGGGAGCACAGAACGATAGCGACCCATGCCTTTCCAGGTCGAAGAGGCATCGCGCGCAATTGCATCCCGAGACGATGTTCCGTGGAGAGGCGAAAGGTCGTAGCGGACATAGAGACAGCCGGCCGGCTGATCGGGGCATTGCGTGCAGACTGTCTGCGGGGTTTCAGCAGAGATCCTCGCATGGCAGCGAGCGCACTCGAGATAAGCGATTTCAGGCATTGGGTCCTATGGCTTCGCGATTGATAAGTTGCTTACTGAAGCGTGTCTCAAAGACCCGCGTTGCATCAGGTCACGACTTCAAAGGGGCCGGAAAAACACTTACTGGAAGGCAAGAAGTGTCAGGGCACGACTTCACAGGCTGCGGAAAAACTCATTCGGGCGGTAGGTCCGGGATTTATCCCGGACATAAACCCAGCAGAATGAGCGCGGCCTTTAGGCCCTGGGGTATGCTCTTCGCGTATTCTGCGAGAAAGCCAGCCCTTTTCCGCAACCTCTTCAGTCGTGCCGAAAACGACCCGAAAAGCAAGGGGTTTTAGCCCCTGAGGCAGCACAACTCGGATGCAGCCGCCATTCTTGAAAACAGGCTCTACCCAATTCTGCAAGAGTTGCGCCGCGCGTAAGGCTGACCTTGTCGGGATTTCGAAGAGGCTCCGGTTGGCGAAGTCACCGAGGACCTGGAGGTCCTCCGTACAGCCGGCCAAGAGGCTGCGCTACAGAATCGTGCGGCAACGATCACCGCGACCAGTCAAATCCCCAGCTTGCGAACTTCGTCGTTATAGTACTTGCGGTAGAGGATCTCCCACTCCTGGGAGCCTTCCGTGATGATCTTGCGCTGGTTGGCGATCTTGAGCCGAGCGGCGGTGTCGATGCGCGCTTCCTCGGTCAGCAGGACGGTGAGCGCCTTGCGCGCCTCCTGGCGGATGGTATTGCGGTCTTCGAGAAACCCCACCTGATCGGTTTCGGCCAGCGTGTCGGCCACGGTATGCGCCAGTTTGTTGAGCTTGTCTGGGTTGAGCCTCATAGAACCGCCTTGTATTTCTTGGCCAGCTCGGTTTTTACTTTCTTGAACATCTCGGCGTACTGCGCGCCAGACTTGCGCATCTCTTCCGAGTACGCTTCGAGGATGACGCGGACCTCTTCATTAATGCGGTCCTCAAGAGACAATTCCTCAATCAACGCTTCGTTGACGCGCTGTTCGACCACCTTCATGTCACTGGCGGTGATCATCTTGGCGTCGATGAGGTGCTTGACCGTGCGGCGGGCTAGATACCCAATGTAGTCGCGTGAAAAGATCATGGGTTAAGAGTCAGGATAGCGCATCGAGCCGCGATATGTACACCGGAGGCGCAATGCGGGATAGCTGCCGCAGATCCGAGTGTCGATCCGGACAATACCATCAGCCTTGGTGCGGGCAGTTTTTGTTGTTGAGGCACTCTTCCGCAATGCGCAGCCGCTCCACCGGCCGCCCGCCGATCAGGTGCTCCTGGACGATGGCCTCGGCGTCTTCCGGCTTTACATTGCCGTACCAGACCGCTTCCGGGTAAACCACCACCGTGGGTCCGTGCTCGCACTGGTCCAGGCAGCCGGATTTGTTGATGCGCACCTTGCCGGCCAGTCCGGCGGCTTTGGTAAGTTGCTGCAACCGGGTGTGCAGGTCGCTCTTGCCGTCAGAGGTGCAGGAGCGGCGCGGTGAGCCTTCGGGGCGGGAGTTGTGGCAGACAAAAACGTGGTGCTCAAATACGGGCAAGCGATGGTCCTCCTGAGGTACTGGGCCGATTGAGTAAGGTCTAAAAAACAAGACCTGGGGCACCCGGCCTTTGTGCGAATTCCGGCTGGTTTTAGACTAAGGCTCCGGCCCCGGCTTTGGCCCACATTTCGCGGAGTTTCCACAATCGCCATTGCCCACCCGCCCGCATCTGCGAAAATAGAAGCTTGACTATGAGCACGGACAACCTTCTCTCGCTGAAAGACGATATGGTGGCCTTTATTGAAGGCCATGGAATGCACCGCCTGCCCGGTTACGTCACCGAAGACATCCCTTCCGTTGTTTGGGAGGGGCAGGGCAACCCCGACTCCTGGAAAGACTTTGTGGAGATGGCCAAGCACGTTGGCGCTCCCTTTGTGACTTTCAGCGAGATGACGCTGGAGCGCGAGGAACTGGACGCGCTGGTGGAAGAAGCCGGGGAGATGAACTTCCCCGACGAAGAGGCCACCGAACTGGTAGAGGCACAATGGCTGCGCAAGTACGCCGGCATGCTGGGCTACATTCAGCTCGGTTTTGTTTACCAGGGCCTGGTGTTTCTGCACGAAACCACCACCGAGTGGTACGAGCGGTTCCAAACACTGCTGGAAGACATTGAGAGCTTTCAAGACATTGTGATTGACGACCACAACCACGAACACGACGAAGAAGAGTAGTCGCTGGTGAGCGCGGCGGTCGAACCCCAGCGCACCATGCCCCGCCAACGATGGGTGCTTGCCACTCCGCACCCGGCCGAGGCGGCGGCGCTGGCCCAGGCGGCCCGTCTGCCCGTTGTGCTGGCGGAACTGCTGGTGGCCCGCGGCATTACCCAGGCGCCTGAAGCCTTCGCGTTCCTTCATCCCGAGATATCCCATCTGCACGATCCATTGCTGATGCTGGGCATGGCTGAAGCCGTGGCCAGGCTTGAGCGGGCCATCGCGCTGCGCGAGCCGGTGCTGCTTTACGGCGACTACGATGTGGACGGGACGACAGCCGTCGTTCTGCTCAAGACCGCCATCGAGATGCTGGGCGGCGTGGCGCGCTTCCACGTGCCGCACCGTCTGCTTGAGGGCTACGGCATGCAGTCGAGCGTGCTTGAAGCCGCTTATGCCGAGGGCGCGCGCCTGGCGATCACCGTGGACACCGGCATGCGGGCCTTTGCCGAGGCCGAGACGGCACAGCGGCTGGGTCTGGACCTGATCATCACCGATCATCATCTGTTGCAGGCCGACGACGCGGTGCCGCATGCGCTGGCCATTCTCAATCCCAACCAGCCCGGCTGCCCTTACCCTGAAAAATCGCTGTGCGGCGCGGCCATTGCGCTCAAGCTGGCCCAGGCCGTGCTGGAGCGGCGTGACCAGGCACGCACCCGCGAAAAGACACTGCCCAGTTTTCTTAAGATGGCGGCCATTGCAACAATTGCCGATGCCGTCCCGCTGCGCGGCGAAAACCGCACCATTGCCGCGCTGGGCCTGGGCGAATTGCGCAAGCCGGTGGGTGCCGGTCTGCGCGCCTTGTTTGCCGTGGCCGCTCTGGATCCGGCAGCCAAGCGGATAACAGGCTTCGACGTGGGCTTCCGCCTGGCGCCGCGCATCAACGCCGCCGGCCGCATGGATGTTGCCTCTGAGGTGATTGAGCTTTTCTGTACGCGCGACCTGGCCCGCGCAAACGAACTGGCTGCCAAGCTGGAGCGGCTGAACCGCGAGCGCCGCGACACCGAAGCAACGGCCCTGCGCGCTATTGAGACGCGCCTGGCGGCGGATGCCGAGTTTGCCGCAGGCAGACTACTGCTTGTGGATGGCGACGGCTGGCACCGCGGTGTGATTGGCATACTTGCCTCGCGCGTGGTGGACCGCACCGCCAGGCCGGCCATCGTGGTCAGCGTGGAAGACGGAGTGGCCTACGGCTCCGGCCGCTCGGTCGACGGTTTCCACCTGCTTAACGCCATTGAGAGCTGTGCCGACCTGTTTACGCGTTTCGGCGGACACGCGTTTGCCGTGGGCTTTGCCTTGCCCGCCGATGTACTGCCGGAGCTGAAGCGCCGACTGGGCCTCTACGCCGAAGAACACCTCGCGGACCGCGAGCCAGAGCGGTTGTTGCGCATTCACGCCGAGCTGCCGCTGGACCGCATCACGCCGGTGCTGGCCGGCTGGCTGCGCAAACTGGAGCCGCTGGGCCATGGAAACCCCGAACCGATCTTTGTGGCCCGCAGGGTGCGGCTGGTGTCTGCGCCGCGGGTGATGAAAGAGCGGCACCTCCGCCTGGAGCTTGCGCAGGAGCCGGTGCTGGCAACATCGACCGGCGTCGTCCGCGCCGTTGGCTGGGACCTGGCCGGACGCGCCGCCGCTCTGGGGCTGGCACGGGGGAGCGTCATCGACATCGCCTACAAGATCCGGGAGAACGACCATCCGGAATATGGCGGCATCGAAGTGGAGATCGCCGGTATCGAAATCCCGTCCTGATCACGCAAAAAGGCCCGCGATGACCGCGGGCCTTTCCGGTTGAGTGACGATTCCAGTCCTATTTATGCTCGTGGCCGCCGCCCTGAGCCGCATGCTGTTGCGGTGCCGCATGCTGTTGCGGTGCAGCGTGCTGTTGCGGTGCAGCGTGCTGTTGCGGTGCAGCGTGCTGTTGCGGTGCAGCGTGCTGTTGCGGTGTAGCATGCTGTTGCGGTGTAGCACGTTGTTGCGAAGCCGCGTGCTGTTGCGGAATCGCGCGTGACTGCGGTGCCGCGTGAGATTGGGGCATTGCGCCGCCCCGGTTGACTGGCGCTGCTTGCGGGCGCACGCCGCCGGTTGCGGCTCCCCTTCCGCCGGGTGACGACGCATGTTCCCCACCAAGCGGCCTGGAGACTGCCAGGTTCTGCGGACGGCCGCCATTGGCCTTGAAATACGAGGTCCTGTCGCTTCTAGCCGTAGTCTCATGCTGCTGCTGGAACGATGTGCGCTCCACGTGCCGGTCACGCTCGGCGAGCCGCTCTTCCGGGCTGGCCTCGTGGCGAATGCCGCCAGGTCCGCCGCTGAACGCAACGCGGCTGCCCCGGTCAACAAAACCCCGCTCCACAATCGCCCGATCCTCGTAGACCCGGCCGCCCCATCCGCCGCCCCTGCCCACATGCATCACGGCTGTGTTGTAAGAGAAAATGCCGCCGCGCCACGCGCCTCCGACAAAGCCGATGCCGCCATAGCCGAAGCCGTAGTTGACGCCACCGTAGTAGCCCACGTGGGGGCCCCAGTAACCATCATGGAAGATGAACATGCCGCCCGACCAGCCCCAGTACCCCGGCGTCCACAGCGCGCCTGCATAGGGCGCCGGGACCCAGGTGCCGGGAACCCAGAAGTAGCCATCGGGGCCGTAAGCCCAGTAGCCGGGCGTCCACATCATGCCGGGTTCGGGGCAGAGCGGCTGCTCGTAAACCGGCAGCGGCGGCGGAGCAAACCCTACGCTGATCAGGACTCCGGCACTGGCCGAAATTGGAATGACAGACAGAAGCAGCGCCACCATAATCCAGCGCACTGAGCGGAACAGTTGCATATGTTTAGCCTCCTGGTTTCTGAAATGAAAAACAGATAACTCGCTTGCTCAAAACAGGGTACGCCTGTTGGAACCCGCTCAGTTGTCAAAAGTTGCAGGGTTTTGGGAGGCTCGACGCTGCCCAGCACTCACCGGCGGGGAGCCGGCTCGGAATGCTGCCATAAAAAGGAATGCCCGCGCGAAGGCGGGCATTCCGTTACGAGTACAACTTCAGATCAATAGCGGTAGCTGAGGCCCATTCCGAGGACCTTTTTTGCTTGAAGATCGACAGGCGCCAAGCCAGAGAGGGCGCCGGAGGGAAAGGTAAAGGTCGGGGCCGATCCGATATTGCTGGCCACGGCGCCGATGCCGATATCGAAGGCGAAGTGGGGACGCTCGCGCTGGGTGACGCGCACGGCGTAGTCCAGGGTCGTGGGTATATCGGCCTTGCCGGCCGCCAGCGGAAGACTGGTGTACGAAGCAGCGCCGAGCCCCTTGCTGCTGCCCGGTTCCTGCGTAAAGCCCATCGAAGGCACAGCCACGATGCCGTGGCCGAGAGGCAGCGGAATGCCCAGGCCGCCGAAGAGCCGTCCGCCGAAGCGCGTGCTCTGGCCGCCGATGCCGAAGATGGTGGCATTGGTGGCCTTCCAGCCAAAGTTCGCCAGGAACGGTACCGGCTTCTTGGCCCAGGTCTTGGTCACGGCCACGTAGACGTCGCCGTTGGTGTAGGCCTTGGCCGTTGGGACCGGAACCAGTGGGTTACACAGTCCGAGCAAGTACGCTCCGGTGAGGTAGCAGTAATCATTGTTGGCTTCCGTTGCGAGGATGGCCGCTTGGCCGGTCACAAATTTATCGCCGGTGCGTACCAACCCGCCGACGGCCAGGCCCGGTCTCCAACCATCCGCGTCATCCTTGATGGCCACTACCTTGCCGTGAAAGATATTCATCCCATTGGAATTCCAGAGCTGGCTAAAGCCCCCAGGGACCACAAGAGCCGACGCGGAGCCTGAGCCGCTGTCGCCGAACTGGTGGAAACTGCGCGTGTAGCCCGCTTCGGCCCGGCTGGCAAAGCTCTCGGTAATGCTCAGGGTCTCAATATTGCCAATCACCTTGGAAGCATTGATGTAGTGGACGCCGATGGCGGGGTGCGAGAAGAATTGGCCCTTTTCTGCATAAACCACGTAGGCTGTGGGGGTTAGAAACCCGCCGGTTTGACCTTCCAGCGTCAGGTTCTGAGCTTGCATCTGGCTGGCGAGGAGCATGGCGACCGCAAGGAAGCCGGAAAACAACAGTTTTTGAGGCGTGCTGAATCTCACGTTCTTTAGACTCCAGTGGAGTGCCCGCCGCGGCAGGCCTTACTCCGATTTTCGTAGAATGTACCCCCCACTTTTAACACATTGCATCCTGCATAGTCTTTACCTTTGTTTGAGGAGGGGTTTGGCCCGGTGATAAACTCGGCCCATGCCGCGCGGTCTCTTTATTACCCTCGAAGGTCTGGATGGTTCCGGTAAAACCACGCAAATCAAACGTTTGTCTGCCTGGATGCAACGGCGCAACCTGCAGCCGGCGGTGACCCGCCAGCCCGGTGGCACCCCCACTGGCGACCGCATCCGGGAGCTGCTGCTTGACTCCCGTTCAACCCGTCTGGCCCCGCTTGCTGAAATGGCCCTGATGTTCGCTGATCGCGCCCAGTGCATTGCCGAAGTGATTGAACCCGCGCTTGCGGAGGGGAAAATCGTCCTCTGCGACCGCTTTACCGACTCCACTGAGGCTTACCAGGGCGGCGGCAGAGAATTGGGCTCAGAGGTCGTGCTGGCCATGCACAGGCTGGTTTGCGGCAACCTGCAACCAGACTTGACGTTGCTGCTGCTGCCTTCGCTCGAAGCTTCTCTTGACCGCGCCCGCCGCCGCAACGATCGTGTCACGGCCCAGACCGGCCAGGACGAAAACCGCTTTGAAACCGAGCAGGACGCGTTCTATCGCCGGGTATGGCAGAAGTACCGCGAAATCGCCAAACGCGAGCCGGAGCGGATCATCCTGATCGAGGGCAACCTGGGCATCGACGAGGTCCACGAGCAGATTGTTGAAGCGGTAGCCGAGCAACTGCTGACCTACGCCCACCAGGGCTGATCAATTAGGGAGCTTCTGAATAAGGATCTGTTTTGAAAGGGCACGACTTTACAGGCTGCGGAAAAACTCGGTTGATTTGAAAGGGCACGGCTTCAGCCGCGCCGCACGACAGCAAAAAGGAAATGTTGGGCTTTAGCCCCTGAGGGAATTTGGACACAGACCCAGCGCAATGAGCGCGGCCTTTAGGCCCTGAGGTATGCTTTTCGCGTATTCTGCGAAAATGTCAGCCTTTTTCCGCAGCCTGTTCAGTCGTGCTGCAAACCCAGCAAAAAGAGCGCGAGCTTTACGGGCTGCGGAAAAACTCACCGTCGCACCGTCCTGCGCCTGTTTTGTAACAGGGCACGACTTCAGTCGTGCCGCAACCGCCTTAAAATCAACGCCGGGCTTTAGCCCCTGCTACGATTCATTCCACCGTTTGCTCGAATTCAGGTCTTTTTCCGCGGCCTGTTTAGCCCCTGGGCGAATTTGGGCGTCCGATTCGAACTTAACCAAAGGTTCCTTCACCGCTTCCTCATTCAGAAGCGGCAATAAACCGATACCGGGTATCAATTCACCGCTTCCCTGCCCTGCCGCGTCTAAGCCTGACTCGAATCCCCCGGTCACTTCAATCGAAGCAGCGCCGTTACTTTCTCCGCATCTTGAATTCGGCGCCCATCTTGGCGATAACTTGGCTGTCTAACACCTTCGCAGCGTAGGGGAACACGACGGTTTCTTCCACCTGGATGTGGGCCGAGTAGAGTTCCCTAAGCTCACCGGTCTGAGACAGTAGTTGATCTTGCTCCTCGGGTGTCAGTTTGCCGCTGGAGATCCAGCTCTGGTAGATCCCCTCGATGGAATCGTGCAACCGATTGGCACGGCGATGGTCCGATTGCAGTCCGGTGATCGCTTCAATTGCAGGGTTGGAGCTCCCGCGCAAGCGGGGAAACAAAGACTCCTCCTCATCGGCAGTATGCCGCTGTCCGCCCTGCTTGAAATAGTGAAGCGCCGATTGAACCGCGGTCTTCTCTTCATCCGTGAGCGCTCTGTTTTGGGCGCGCTCAACAACCACGCACAAGATGTCGAGAAAGCTTTCCACCCTGCGGTGGCAGTCCGCCAGCATGCCGATGGGATCATCGAATCCACTATCAGGTTTTGCACCAATCTGTATCGCCATATCTTGGTCCGCCTTTGATGCCCTGGTTCAAGAATCAGGATGATTAGACTTGGTCTATCAGACTGCCAAAGGCCTTGCCCGCGCAGTGACTAAAGTCCCAGGCTGCTAGAATTTCCACGTGAACATTGAACGCATCGATCTGGCCTCGGTTCTGGGCAAAACCACATTGCTATCCGGCCTCTCCCAGCCTGAACTGCATACCCTGGCAGCTCGGACAGTGCGCAAGTTATTCAGCACCGGCGAGTTGTTGTTTTCAGAGGGCGAGCCCTGCAATGGTCTGCACATAATTGTGCGCGGAAAGATCCGAATCTTCAAAACTTCGATGAGCGGCCGGGAGCAGGTGCTGGCGGTGAATACGCCGGGCGAGTCGGTTGCCGAACTGCCTGTTTTCGACGGAGGGCCATTTCCCGCATCCGCGGTGGCGACCGAAGAGACGGAGATTGCTTTTATATCGCGGCGCGACTTCCAGGCGTACTGCATGGACCATCCAGAGGTGGCGCTCAAAGTGCTAGAAGTGGTTGGCGCGCGATTGCGGCGCCTGGTTGGAATCATTGAGGAACTTTCATTTACCACGGTGCGACAACGACTGATTGCGGTACTGGTTAAGCTCGCCCAAGGTCAGGGGAGAACCACCGCGCGCGGAATTGAAGTCCAATTACCCGCGAGTCACCAGGAACTGGCGAATCAGCTTGGTACGGTGCGCGAAATTATCTCCAGAAATCTCATGCGCCTGCAGGCCGAAGGACTATTGGATGTCGATGCGCGGCAGATTGTCGTGAAAGATATGAAGGGTCTGAGCGCGTTACTGGAAGCGACACAATAGAGACCGAATGGTTTATCTCTGAGGAGCATTCCCAGATCCAAGTTACAGATCAGGATTGCCAGCCGCCACCGAGCGCACTGTAAAGTTGCACAAGGGTCATCGCCTCACCCTGCTGCGCACTCACCAGATTCAGTTGTGCCGCAAACAGATTTGAATCGGTGGTCAGTACTTCGAGATATCCGGTCGACCCACCCTGGTACCGAAGCCGGGCCAGCCGTGTAGCATCCTTTGCTGCCTCAACCAGCATTTCCTGCTGTTCACGATAGGCCCGCTGTTTGTTCAGAGCGATCAGGGCATTGGAAACATCGCGGAATGCGCCAGCGATTGTCTTCTGATAACTCAGGACCATCTCTTTTTGAGTCTCCTGCGAGAGCTGCAACTGCCCGCGCAGCTTGCCTCCTTCAAAGAGCGGTTGAGCCAGCGTACCGATGCCGTAGATGGTTTTTCCGGCGGGGTCGAAGATGCTTGAGAAACTGTCTCCACCAACTCCACCCGAAGCGCTGATAGACAAGTTGGGGAAGAACTGCGCTCGAGCCACTCCAATTTGAGCGTTGGCGGCGATGAGAGTGGCTTCTGCCTGTTGAATGTCGGGCCGCCGTTCAAGCAGCTGAGAAGGCAGCCCGGTGGGAAGATCCTGCGGCGGAGGAGCAAGTGCATTCGGGTCCTGATGGGCGATGGGACCGGGATTCTCACCGAGCAGGAGTGCGATAGCATTCTCCTGTTGTTGAATCTGCTCTTCAAGCTGCGGCACTTCCGATGTTGCTGCGTAGAGCAATTGCTCGGCCTGGCGAACATCGGAGAGAGGCACCGATCCGCCATTCTCAAGGGTCCTGGTCAGAGCCACTGAATCCTGCCGGACCTTGATTGTTTGTTGAGTGATTTCAAGTTGAGCATCGAGCGCTCGAATTTGCAGATAAGCTGTGGCTACCTGCTGTACGAGCGTCAGGCGAATCGCCCGCTGCGCCCAGCTTTGAGCTACTAATTGCGCCCGGGCTGCCTCGGTCTGTTTGCGATAGAGGCCCCAGAAGTCCGGTGTCCATGCAGCCGATACGTTGAACGATCCGTCCACCAGCGGGCTTGAGATTTGAGTGCCAAGAGAAGACGGCAACGCCGCGCCGATGGCCGTTCCGCCAACAGTAATGCTGGGAAACTGCTGCGAGCGAGTGATTTTGACTTGCGCCTGTTGCTCGAGAATGCGCTGCGCCGCAATGCGCACATCGTAGTTATTGGCAAGAGCCTTGCGAATCAGTTCCTGGAGTTCCGGCTCGCGATAGACAGCCGACCATTGTTCGTCGCCGAGAGAGTTTTTGGCGTCACTTGTGATTGGGGCGTTCTCGGCGCCGCGGAAGGCGGGCGGCGCTGTGTAGTTCGGCCGAACATATTTTGGCCCAACATTGCACCCGGTCAAAATGCCGAATGCACCCGCGAGCAGGCTGAGCCGCGCAAATTGTGAAAAGTCGATCATGCCTGTTCTCCTTCCATGCTGCCGTGTGCGCCGACGCTCTCTGCAGGTTCGCGCGATGCAGTACCGGGACCGCAGATCGAGTCCATGGTTGTGCCTTGTCCTCCTCTTACAAAGCGATGGGAGAGAAACTCGACCACCGCGAATGTTACCGGTATGAAGATGAGGCCGAAAACGGTGGAGAGAGTCATGCCTCCGGCTACGACGGTGCCGAGGATGCGCCGGGAGGCAGCCCCCGAACCGCTCGCGACCCACAATGGCAAACAGCCGACGATGAACGCCAAAGCGGTCATGACGATGGGACGGAAGCGCAGCCGTGCGGCATCCAACGCGGCCTCGCATATACTCTCGCCGCGCTCGTAATTCATTTTTGCAAACTCGACGATGAGGATGGCGTTCTTGGCAGACAGGCCAATGAGCATCACGAGTCCAATGGTTGCAAAGATATCGTTCTCGAAATGCCGGGCATGCAGGGCAAGATACGCGCCCAAGATGGCGACCGGTGTGCTCAATAGAACGCTGAAGGGAAGCGTCCAGCTTTCATAGAGGGCTGCGAGAATCAGGAAGACGAACACCAGCGACAGGCCGAAGACCGCCCAGGAGGGCACGCCCTTTTCGGCCTGCTGCTCCTGGAACGACATGCCGGAATAATCGAAGCCGGCGCCCGGCGGCATGGTCTGGTTGAAGACTTCTTCAAGCGCCTTGCGCACCTGGCCGGAACTGTATCCAGGCGCGCCGACGATATTCAACTGCGCCGCATTGAATTCGTTGAATCGGTAGATGAACTCGGGCCCAGTGATGCGGCTGACCTTGACGAGAGAGCCGAGCGGGACCTGGCTGCCGTTGGCGCTGCGCACATAGAACTGGTCGATGTTGGCAATGTTCGTTCGCGATGTCCCTTCCGCTTCAACATAGGTCTGCCACTGGCGGCCAAATCGATTGAAGTAATTGACCAGATAGCCGCCCATGAATGTCTGCATGGTGGTGTAGATGGTCGAGAGATCGACCTGTTGCTGAAGCGCCTTTTCCTTATCCACATCGGCATAGAGCTGGGGAACAGCCGGCTGGTACGACGGAATGGCGGCGGCTATCTCAGGGCGTTTCGAAAGCGCACCGAGAAATGCGAAGACATTCTTCGTCAAGGTTGTCGGATCGTCGGAACCTGAGCGGTCTTCAAGAATCATGGTGACGCCGCCGGAAGTTCCGATACCGGGAATCGAAGGCGGAGGGAAGGCAAAGGCGATGCCATCCGGATTGCCGGCGAGCTGTTGCTGCAGATGACTCTGAATGTACTCAAGCTGCTGCTCTTTGCTTTTGCGAACCGCCCAGGGCTTGAGGTTCACAAAGAAAAAACCGGCGTTCGTGCTTTGCACCTGGGTGAGGAGCGAAAAGTTGTTGACGGCGATGACTCCTTCAATGCCGGGAGTCTTGAGCAGGGCGTCACTTATCTTCTGTTCTGCAGCGTCGGTGCGCTGCGCCGAGGCTCCATCGGGAAGTTGCAATGCGAGAAACATGTAGCCCTGATCTTCAGTGGGAATGAATCCGCCCGGCAGGCCCTTGCCCAGATAGACCGCAATGGCGGCCAAAGCGACCAAACCGAGCATGGCAAATGTCGACTTGTGAATGAGAACGCGGGAGATGTGAACAAATCCGTCGGTGGTACGGCCGAAGAACTTGTTGAATTGGCCGAATCCTCTGCCCAGCAGGCCCTTCTTGCGGCCTTCCTGCCGTGGCTGGAGAAGAAGGGCGGCGAGTGCAGGAGAAAGCGTGAGTGCATTGAACGCCGAGATCAGAACGGAGATTGCGATGGTAACTGCGAACTGCTGATACATGCGTCCGGTGATGCCGGGAATTGCCGCGGTTGGGATGAAGACGGCCGCGAGGATAAGCGCGATGGCAACCACTGGCCCGCCGACCTCTTGCATTGCCTTTTCAGTGGCCGACTTGGGGTCCATC
>Ga0181517_10001708_pt1 | contig 23695 bp, 20 predicted proteins | sample PEATcosm2014_Bin_31_FD_119748 | JGI IMG/M metagenome (GOLD analysis project Ga0181517, IMG submission 119748) | Peatland microbial communities from MTU Mesocosm Facility, Houghton, MI, USA - PEATcosm2014_Bin01_30_metaG | ecosystem: Environmental > Terrestrial > Soil > Wetlands > Peat | place... | reverse complement strand
TCATGTGCGGCGCCATCAGCGGGTTCCACGCACTGGTCAGCAGTGGAACGACACCGAAGATGATCGACCGCGAAACCGACGCCCGCATGATCGGCTACGGCGCCATGCTCATCGAAGGCCTCGTCGGCGTCGTCGCCATGATTGCGGCCGCATCACTGCATCCCGGCGATTACTATGCCATCAACACCGACCTGGCCAAGGTGCCCGCATATCAAACGAAATTCGTGGCCATCGGGGCCGATATCTCTCATCTGGCCGAGTACGACCGCCTTACCGAAGAATCGCTGCGCGGAAGAACCGGCGGCGCCGTGACGCTGGCGGTGGGCATGGCGTCGATCTTCGACTCGGCCCTGGGTCACATTCGCGGCTTCTGGAAATACTGGTATCACTTCGCGATCATGTTCGAGGCGCTGTTCATATTGACGACGATAGACGCCGGCACGCGTATCGGCCGGTTCCTTCTGCAGGAATGCGCCGGCAAAATCCACCCCGCGCTGGGCCGGCCGGATTGGCTGCCGGGCGCCATCCTCAGCACCGCGATTATCGTCGCCGCCTGGAGCTGGCTGATCACCTACAATTCCTTCGACACGATCTGGAGCATGTTTGGAGTCGCCAACCAGCTTCTGGCGGTGATCGCCCTGGCCATCGTGACGGCCGTGCTGGCCCGCGAAAATAAGCGGCGCTATCTCTGGGTGACGCTGGTTCCGATGGGTTTCGTGCTCTGCACGACGAGCAGCGCAGCCGTCGAACTGCTGGAGATCCATTACAACACGATCGCCACGCAACTGGCCCTGGCCGCTTCGGTGCGCAATCCCGCGACATTGACCAACAGCATCCTGGCCGCCGTCGCCATTCTCGCCATCTTCGCCTGCGGCGGCATCGTCATCGCGACGGCGTTACACCGCACGTTTTTCGCAGCCCCGGTCGGGCCGGCCGATCCAACATTCGAGATTGCGCCGACGAAATAAGCCGGGCCGGTCTTCACGACGTCCCAATCGCGATGCCCGCCAGGAATACCAGGATGCCCCCTACGATGACCTGGAACGCGGCCGACAGGAACGGCGTGTCCATGTAGCGGTTTCGCACGTAACTGATCGCCACCAGTTCGGCGGCGACAACCACGCCAGCCACGGCCGTCGCCGTCTTGAAGCTGGTGATGAGATACGGCAGCGTGTGCCCGATCCCGCCGGCCGTGGTCATCAGGCCGCAGACGATGCCGCGCAAGAGCGGTTTGCCCCGGCCGCTCAGGGCGCCGTCATCGCTCAGGGCTTCGGCGAATCCCATCGAGATACCGGCGCCGACGCTGGCGGCCAGGCCGACGCGGAACGCATCGGACGAACTGTGCGTCGCGAACGCCGCCGCAAACAGCGGGGCCAGCGTCGAAACCGATCCGTCCATCAAACCCGCCAGACCCGGCTGGATCACCTGCAGCACGAACAGCCGCCTCTGCGCTTCATCCTCGCTGTGCCTGGCCGATTCCGTCAGGTGTTTGGCCTCCAGTGCGTCGGCCGCCTCGACGTGTTTGCTCTCGGCCGCCGCCAGATCCAGCAGCAGCTTGCGCGTCGAAACATCCGCGCAGCGTTGCGACGCTTTTTCGTAATAGCGCTGGGCTTCCATCTCCATCGACTCGGCCTGACGACGAACGGCCTCGATCCCCAGCGGCCTGACCAGCCAGATCGGCCGGCGGCGAATAAACCCGCGCACGTCCTGCCGGCGGATGAGCAACAGGTTGTCGCCGAACCGCTGCCGATAGAGATCGAGCAGCCACTTGTGATGGTTGGCTTCCTCGGCCTGCATGCCCAGAAACACCTGGGCCGACGATGGGTAATCGGCCTTGAGCCCTTCGGCGAAGTTACCATAGATGCGGCCGTCCTCCTCTTCGGAAGAAATCGCCAGTGCGAGAATTTCCTGTTCGGTCAGGTCTTTGAAACGCTTTGCCATGAGGCTGCTCCGTTAACTGTTCACACCGTTCAAGAACCGCACACAGTCCTCGGCCGTCTGTTCGCTGGCTTCTTCCAGCAGGATGCTGATGTAAGGCTTCCGCTGTTGCAAGAGGCCCAGCAGCAGTTTGTGGTTCAGGATTCCCTGGCCGGTGCGGACTTGTTTGAGCGTATCGCCCTGCACGGTGAAATCCTTGGCGTGGATGATGGCGATGCGGTCGCCGAACAGGTCGAACGATTCCTGGATGACGCGGTCCTGTTCACGGTAGTTCTCGATCGACAGCAGATTCACCGGATCGAACACAATCCGCAGATTGTTCGAGCGAATCGTGTCCAGAAGCTGGCGGATGCGCTGCGGCGAGCAGAGCACGTGCGATGTCACGCCCTCGATGCCGAAGACGACGCCGAACCGCTCGGCTTCGGCGACCAGTTCGGCGACGGTGGGGATCAGGGCCGCAAAGGCCGCGTCGCTTCGGTTCTGCGGATGATACGACCAGTCGGCATTCAGCGATCCGGTCTCCGTCGCCACCACGCCGCACCCGAAATCCCGCGCGTGACAAAGATGATCCTTGAAAAACTCCATCAGCCCGCTCCGCGCGGCCGGATCGGGATGGCTCAGATTGATATAACATCCCAGCACCGCAATCTGAACCTGATGCCGCGCAAACGCCTGAGCGATATGCCACGCCAGCCCGGGCGTCATGTCGCCGGCTTTGAGGTTCAGGCCCTCAATCGCCTTGTTGACGGCCAGTTGCACGCACGAAAGTCCCCTGGCGGCGATGCGCCCGGCCAGTTCATCGGCCGGCAGTTTCCCAATATCGTGGGCACGAATTCCGATCCGCATCATGGTGTCCCCTTTGCCGCCGCCGGCTGGAGAAATCGCAGCAGATTGCGAACTTCGATTCCGGCAAGCTGCACAATGCCGATGCCGTGCGTATCGTTCAAATTGGGCAACAACTCGTTCTTATAATAGCTGGGACTGAAGGAGAATTCCGAACCGCGGCAGACGCCGTAGACATTGCCGGTCTGGTCGATGGAGATCTTGTTCAGGGCCTCCCAAGCCTTGAAGACCGCCGCGATATACGGGCCGGGGTCTTCCAGCCATCCATATTGAATCCCTCGTGAAAATGCGTAGGCGAACATGGCGGTGCAGCTTGTTTCCGGATACGCATCGGGATGCGTCAGAACCTGATGCCACATCCCCGCGTCATCCTGCAACGCCAGATATCCCTGGCACAGTTCGCGGAACATCTCGAGCAGTGCAGGCCGCAATGTATGCTCCGCCGGCAGAACCGCCAATAATTCCGACAACGAAAAGATCGTCCAACCGTTGGCCCGGCCCCAGGGGACTCCGGTGGCCAGGTCGCGGCGGAAATCGTAGATGTGCGACATCACCTTCCATTCCGGAATGAACAATCGCTTCTTGAATCCCAGGAATTGCCCGGCCGCATCATCGATATACTTGCGATCGCCTGTCAATTGATAATATCGACAGAGGAAAGGGACACTCATATAGAGATCGTCCGCCCACATCGTGTTTTCATGGAACATGTGCATCAATTCCCGACGATAAAAAGTGCCGTCGGGAAGGCGGGCCTGTTTATTGGAAATGAAATCGGCCACATAATCCGCGATGGGCCGAAAGCCCTTTATCTCGGCGAATTTGGCGATTTCCAGCAGGACGGAGCCGAACGATCCGCAATCGTCGAGGCTGTCGAGGCTGGTCAGCAGATGATGCACATTGGTCGCGCCGCCAGACTGCCCGCGGTCCCAGATGGCATAGGCGAATGTGTCGGCACAGAATTGTATATGACTTACGACGTAGCGCTCGACGATATTCAATCCCAATGCCCTGGCCGTGTGAAATAATCCATACAGCGTCACGCCCAGCGGATAGTTCCATTGTCCATACAGCGGGTTGTCGTTGTATTGGCGAACCCAGGTATCCGGCAGGTCCAGCCGCCAATAGCTGTCGCCGCCGGCCGTCGGGACCAGCTTGTTGAGATCGCGCAGCTCCTTGAGATCGATCCTGGCCGACGCCGCGAACGGGCCGGCGTACATCCAGGGTTGCGCCGTGCCCGTGATATTGCACGGGCTGGCACAGGGCAGCGGCCGGCCATCGTTCAGGACGACCAGGTCGAATCCCCAGTCCGATTCGTCGCAAATGCATTGCGCCATCACATCGTGAACACCGAAGGGGAGCTTGACGGCGACGTCGATGGTTCCGGATTTCTTTGCGCTGTAGACCTGCGTGTCACCGATCGAAATCGAAATCGACCCGCGATGCGATCCAGCCAGCCGATATTCGCCAGTTCCCGGGCGGGTGAGAAAAACCTTTGCCCATCCGACGGCCGAGCTTCCGGGCGCGTGTCCATAGATTCGGCGCAACTGCCCCCAATCGCGTTGCGCCGGCTCCCACGATTGATCGGGATACCACGCGCAACCCGAGTCTTTCTCGCTTAAGCCTTCCCGCGGCGTAACCGGCATCTCGCCGGACATGGGAGCGGTGAAAATCCATCCCTCCTGCCCGTCTCGCTGGGGCGTGGGCATGAGGAAGTAATAGTGCAGCTTGCCAAGCCAGGTGCCGAAGATGCCGCCAAAGCCCGCCCGCGTCTTCTCGAAACGGATGACCAGGTGATTCCACCCGGCCTCGAGCGGAATCGAAATCGTGTGCCGATTCAGCGGATAGCGCTCGATGAAAATGTCCGATTTGAAGATGATGTTCCCGTTGCAGCGAATCACCATCGGGCTGAAGCAGGAGACATCGAATTTCAGGCTCGACGGGCCGTCGGACCAATATTTCGCCCACGCATAAACGAATTGGCCAACCTGCGCATCGGGAAAGAACGCATTGAAATCGGCGTGATACCGGAAATCCCTGCCGCGCAGGATGCCGCGCTTGCTGTAGGCCCGAAACGTGCATCCCAGCGGCGGGTTCTGGCCCACGTAACGCCGCGCGATGCACCCCAGCGCCGCATCCGTCTGCCACCCGGCATGGGCGAAAATGCTCTTGTGATCGGCGAAATAATGTCCCATCGCCCGAGATTGAAATGGTTCGCGGCTCACTTGTCCAGCGGGCGACGCGCCGGGCTGCAAATCAATTCCGCCCTTCGCGCCGCGCAGGGTGGAACGTGCGGCGCGGGGCGTTATACTCGCCGGGAATGCCTGATCCGCGAAACATCCTTGTCGTGCAGCCGAGTTGGGTGGGCGACGCCGTCATGGCCACGCCCACGCTCCGGGCCCTTCGCGCCCGCTATCCCACCGCGCGCATCACCTATCTCATGAAACGCTACGTCAAGCCGCTCTACTCCGGAATGCCCTGGGTCGATCGCCGCATCACCTACCGCACCGGCAAGACCCGAAAAAAGGCCGGAAAGAACCTCTTCGAACTGGCCGCTCGCATCCGCTCGGCCAAATTCGACATGGCCATCCTCCTGCCCAATTCGTTTCAGTCGGCCCTGATCTGCAAGATGTCCAACATCCCGCGCATCGTCGGCTACGACCGCGACGGCCGGGGATTTCTCCTCACCGACCGGCTGGTGGCGGCCAAGGACAAGGGAAAATTCATTCCCACGCCGCTGATCAAGTCGTACCTGGGCCTCAGCAAATACCTGGCCGGCACCGAACGCGACATCACGATGAAGCTGTTCGTGACCGACCTGGAACGCCGCCACGCCCTGGAAATTCTCGACCGCTGCGGACTGGAAGATCATCCCGATCGCCCGCATTCCCGCGGCCGGCCGCCAATGATCGTGCTTAATCCCGGCGCCACGTACGGTGCGGCCAAATGCTGGCGAGCGGAGTATTACGCCCAACTGGCGGACCAATTCATCGAACGGCTTGGCGCGACGGTGCTGATCAGCGCCGCCCCGCGCGAACGGCAGATCGTCGACGAGATCACCCGATTCATGAAGCACGCCCCGGTCGATCTGGCGGCCAAGGGTCTGACTTTGGGGTCGCTCAAGGAGATCGTCCGCCGGTGCGATCTGATGGTGACCAACGACACCGGCCCGCGTCACATTGCGGCGGCATTCGATGTGCCGGTGGTGACGATCTTTGGGCCGACGCATCCGGAATGGACCGAGATCTTCTACCCCCGCGAGCAACAAGTGTCGGTCAAGGTCTTCTGCGGGCCGTGCCAGAAAAAGAAATGCCCGCTCGATCACCGCTGCATGACACAGGTGACGGTGCCGATGGTCTACGAGGCGTCGACGCGCCTTCTTAACGGCGACGGCGACGGAGCCTCCGCCGAGGCAAAGCCCGGCAGTGCGGCCAACGGATCGACCTGAAAGATACACACAGCCTTAACCCCGGCCGAGCGTGCTCACGCAATTCAATCCTTACCTGTTGGGCGTCCTGATTGCCGGGTGTGCGTTTTTGATGGTTCTGGAGCGCCTTGGCCTGCCCACGACGCTGCAACTTCCCTTCAAGGGCGATGTGAAGCGCGAAAGCCGGTTCCTGGCGCAATACGGGCAATTCGCCTGCACGATTCTCGTGGCCGTCCTGGTTGTGCAACTCGATCCCGACCCGCCGCGACGACGCCAGGTCTTCGTAACCGTGGCCGGAACATTTCTGGCGACGATGGTCTCGACGGTCATCAAGCGGCTGGTGTGCCGGGTGCGGCCCGGCCGGCCGCGCGCCGGACATTTCCTCGGCCCGGCCCTGCGACATGACAACCAGCGCGAGAGTTTTCCCTCGAATCACAGTGCTGCCGCCGTCGCGTTGTCGGTCGGGCTGGCGATGACCTATCCGCAGGCGGCGGTCACGTTTTGGGCGTTGGCGCTGTGCTGCGCCGCTCTTCGCTATCTGCTGGATGCCCACTGGCCCAGCGACATCCTGGGCGGCATCGCGGTTGGATATGGCGTGGCGCACTCAACCAGTTGGCTTGCGGTTCACGTCTGGCCGCGTTGGATATGAAGCTTCCCAACCATGACAAGACCCGTCTGGGATTTCGGCCAGGTTTGCCAGCGCATGGCCGACACCCTGCGCGACAGGGAAGATGCCCTGCGTCTGGAGCAAGCCGTCTACGGCATGGATGCGATGGATGAATTGCAGATTGTCGCCCTGCTGGCCGATGGTTTGGCCGCGTCGTATGCCGTGGCTCGCGAGGTGCATTATCCGTCCACGGTCGGCCGCAAGCTGACCCACCGGCCGCGTTGCGATCTGGTCCTGACCGAACCCGGCCGGCCGCTGCGCCTGGACACATCGCCGCCCACGCTTTTCGATCCGTCCAATCCCGCGCCGCCCGACGAGGCACTCTGGGTTGAGGTCAAGATCGCGTTCCAATTTGGATCGGGCGGCGCGCGGCACAAAGGCTACGGCCGGCAATGGACCAGCGCCGTCGTTGCCGATCTGGTGAAGATCGAACAGGAGCCGATGATCCGCGATGCGGCCCTGGCTCTGGTGGTCTTCAATGAATCGCAGACAATTCTCGACAAGGACCTGGAACTGTTCGAAACGCTGCTGGCCGAAAAGCAGGTTCTGGCGGGATTTCGCCGCGTGCGGACCATCCCCATCCTCGAGCGCATCGGCCACCGGCTGTGCAGCGTGGCGCTGTGGCCGACGATTCAGCGCTGACGGCGGGCGATCTTCCGAGTTATAACCTCCAGAGCGGAACGAATGTCGCCGCCGCGGACCGTTTGGCGCGACGGGCCACGCTATTGGCCGTTGGCGCCCCGACTGAAAGACGAGGATTCCCTATGTGTGCAACACTGCTCTCGATGCCCGCGATGGCTTACATAATCCCCGGCGGCGGGCTGGTGAATCTGGCGGTGCTGTTTTTCATCATCGCACTTTTCGCTTATGCGCTGGGCGCCAAGGGTTTGGCCGGGTTTACCGCCGCCATCGGGCGCACACTGCTCTTCGTGTTTCTCATCCTGGCCGTTCTGGCCTTTTTGGGCGGGTTCTTCAGTCACTGACCGGATGGCGGTCCACTTTTTCCGCGCCGCCACGGCCGATTCGCGTATACTACCGGCATGCTGCCAGCGTGGGCGGACATGACTCCTCTGGACAGGATGGTATTGGCCGTGGAACGGGTGCGCGATCGGTTATTGCGGGCGTCGGGGGCGTTGGAATCGGCGGGAATTCCGTACGCGGTGGCGGGCGGCAATGCCGTCGCGGTTTGGGTGGCGACGATCGACGAGGCCGCGGTGCGCAACACGCAGGATGTGGATATCCTGCTGCGGCGATCGGATCTGGAAACGGCCGCCGAAGCTCTGGCACGAGCCGGGTTCATCCGCCGTCACGTCGCCGGGATGGATGTTTTTCTCGACGGCCCCGATGCCAAAGTCCGCGACGCCGTGCATGTGCTGATGGCCGGGGAAAAAGTCCGGCCGGAATATGATGCGCCTGCGCCGGATGTGGCCGAATCAGAAAAGCCCGCCGGCGTTCGCGTGGTCGCGCTGGAGGCCCTGGTGCGGATGAAGTTGACGTCATTTCGCCGCAAGGATCAGGTGCATCTGCTGGACATGCTTGAAGTTGGCCTGATCGACGCCGCATGGACCAGCCGTTTTGAACCCAGGCTCGCGGCGCGGTTGCAGGAGTTGATTGACACGCCAGAGCAGTAGCGGCCGGGTCCCAAGATCAATGCGCTTGCGAATTGGCGAAGTGGACAATTGCGCCCGGCGCGATGTCAGGCGGATCATGCACCTTGCGATCCACCAGCGCGATCGACGCGGCCGCCAGCGCCGCCAGCGCCAGATACGCCAGCACCATCTTCCACCAGGGCCATTTTGTCACGGGCCGTTGAGTCATGGTCTTTTGAAGTCTAACGCAAACGCCGGATGATGAACCACGCGACCATCGCCATCACCGTCGCCGCGGCAATCGCCAGGATCGCGCGACGCACCAATCGCCATCGCCGCTGCCACGATTCGCCGTGCACAATGCGCCGCGTGTTGGCCACCACGTCGCGCATGTCCGGCGTCAACGCCAGCCACGCGGCGTGCAGGTTATGCACGCAGGCTCCAAATTCCGCCGGGCCGCTGACGGCCCGGGCCAGCGCGGTCGTGGCGGCAGCCAGGTGATTTCTGGCCGCCTGCGTCGAGCAGTCCATCGCCACCGCCGTCCCGCGAATGTCCTGCTCCTCGCCAAAGTGCAGCAGAAACGCCTCGCGCTGCTGGAAATTCAAGCCGCGCAGCGTGTCGATGAACAAAACATACCCCGGCCCGGCCACGCCGCCGGGCGGCACCAGCGGATCATTCTCTATCGACCCGCCGGCCACGATCAATTCGCGCGTGGCCAGCACCGTGTGATGGATGAACCAGCGGTGGGCATCGGCATTGTCGCGCCAGCGCGGCAGATTGAGCACGCCCTGCCGCATGAGCGTCGGAAGCAAGAGCCACGCCGCCGGTCGCGTCCCGCACAATCCCACCGCCACCCGATACGCCATCGGATAATACTCGCGCAGCAGCGCCTCGGCCGCCGCCACCGGCGGCGCCACAGCCGTGTCGGTCGTCCGGCGTTGCAGCGGCGAAGATCCTTGCGGGATGATGGACATTTCGCCCGTCAATTAGACTTCGGATCGGCGCGCGCGTACAGCTCCCTGGGGGCGCTGGCGAAATAGCGGAACATGGCCGGGCAGAGCCAGCCTTGCATCGGCGGGTCGTCCATTCGATAGTAATTTCCACCCATGTCCGCCCGCACCCACGTCAGCTTCTTCTGGTAGCCGGGGAACGGTTTGGCCGAAAATGTCAGCCGAAATCCCTCTTTGGCGCTGGGGATATCCTTCACCAGATAATCGATCATCTCCGGCACGCCCTGCACAAACGGCTCGCGGACCAGCCCGGCGCGCGGATCGTCGAAAACCCACGTGCCCTGATACCAATACGGCGAGATGACCATCAGTGCATTCTCCGGCGGGGCCAGCGACTGGCCCGGCGGAATCGGTCCACAGGTGAATCCGCCTTGCACCGTCAACCAGATGCCGTCGTCGCTGCCGCCCGGGCTGGACGTCTGCACCGAACCGTCGCCGCTGCGGCCGTTGGCGAGCAGCGTATCCTCCTTGTGGATCTTGCGGATGGCGATTTGCGAGATTCCGGGCATGGTGAATGTCTTGGGCAGCACGTCATCGAACTGCACGCGCTGGCCGTCGCGCACGTAGTAGCCGGTGATCGGCGCGCCGGCGGTGCCGGTGAGCGCGATCGTCACCGGCGGCCCGCTGCTGGCGGGCGGACTGTTCGTGTTGGTACAGGCGCAGAGCACGGCCAGCGCCGCCGTGAGACATAACGGTATTCCCAAAAACGTGCGGATCATGTCCACATCTCCCTCGACTCAAAGGGATCGGGAGTCTTTGATTGACTGTTCCATCATCAAAGACTCCCGACCCGTTTGATGTGAGAACATCCAGCTCATCGGCATCAGCCGGTATTTCAGCAGAACCAGAACCGCTTCGATCCCGTGCCAGGCGCGGATTTTCTTGCCTTCCGACAGGCTGCGCGGGTTGTAGCGAATCGGAATTTCGTGGATGCGATATCCCAGCCGCAGCGACTTGGCCGTCACTTCCGGGCAGAAATCGAACCCCCGGCATTGCAGATTCATCCGCCGCAGCAGTTCCGTCGGGAACAGCTTGTAGCACGTCGCCTCGTCCGTGAGATGCGTCAGAAACAGCAGATTGGCCACCAGCGTGACCGCCTTTCCACCCAGCCAGAACCGCAGGTAATGAAACTGGTTCTTCAACGCCGCCGGCTTGCGCAAATTGCGCGAACCGTAGACCACCTGCGCCTTTCCCGCCTTCACCGGCCCCAGCAGCGTGGCGAACTCCTCCGGGTAATACTCCAGGTCGGCGTCCTGGATGATCGTGTAAGGCTCGCTGGCGTGCCGCAATCCGGCCGCGATCGCCGCGCCCTTGCCACCGTTGTGCGGGCAGATGATCCCCACAATGCCCCGCTCGCGCTGATACCGCCGGATGATGTCGTTGGTCCCGTCGGTCGATCCGTCGGAGACCACGATCACCTGCGGCCGCACCGGCAGGGCCAGCACGCGCTCGATCACCGCCGCCAGCGTTCGTTCCTCGTTATAAGCCGGAATGATGACGCTCAACATATCGAAAATCCGCCGGCCAAAAAAACCGGCCGGTTCGCCAGTGTACCGGATTGCGGCGAACAAATGCACACCAGCGTGTGCGCGCCGCATGCCCGTCCGCCCATCATGGGGGAATGCCACGGCCGTATCGCCCCAGGCCGGGGTATGGCGGCGCTCCGGCTGGAAACGCGGGCGAGGTGAGGGTAGAAGGAATCGGATATGACCGACCGGTTTTACATCACGACGCCGATTTATTATCCCAACGCCGAGCCGCACCTGGGCCACGTCTATACCACCCTGGCCGCCGATGCCGTCGCCCGCTATCACCGCCTCTGCGGGCGCGAGACGTTCTTTCTCACCGGGGTGGATGAGCATGGGATCAAGATGGTCAAGACCGCCGCGGCGGCGGGGTTGGAACCGCGCGAGCTGGCCGATCGCACCGTGCCGGTTTTCAGTTCGCTGTGGAAGGAACTGGACATCACCAACGACGATTTTCTGCGGACCAGCGAGCCGCGACACAAGGCCGCCGTCAGCCAGATCGTGAGCAAGCTGCTCGACAACGGGGATATTTATCTCGGGGCGTATGAAGGCTGGTACGACGAAGGCCAGGAGGAATTCGTCACCGAGACCGAGGCCCGGCATCAGGAATTCAAGGGCGCCATCAGCGGCAAACCCCTGCAGCGCTATCGCGAGGAGAGTTATTTCTTCCGCCTCGGCAAGTACGTGCCGCGGATCATCGAGCACATCAAGTCCCATCCCGAATTTGTGCAGCCGGAATCGCGGCGAAATGAAGTGCTCAGCAAGCTCGCCGCCGGGGCCGAGGATCTTTCCATCAGCCGCGCCACGCTCAAATGGGGAATCCCCATGCCCAACGATCCCAAACACGTCGTCTACGTGTGGATCGACGCATTGTGCAACTACATCACGGCCCTGGGCTACGGCTCGGCAGACGACTCGCGGTTCAAGAAATTCTGGCCGGCTGATGTGCATTTGATGGGCAAGGAAATTCTCTGGTTTCACTCGGTCTATTGGCCGGCCATCCTGATGGCGCTGGGCCTCGAATTGCCGCGGAAGGTGTTTGCGCACGGGTGGTGGACCAGCGGCGGGCGGAAGATGAGCAAGACGCTGGGGAATTACATCGACCTGGCGAAGATTCGCGGCGTGATCGCCCTGCACGGTCTGGACGCGTTGCGATTTTATCTCCTGCGAGCGGCCCCGTTCGGCAGCGATCTGGATTGGACCGATGCGGATGTCGAAAAAAGCTTCATCGAACTGGCGGATGTGGTCGGCAACTGCCTCAACCGTGTCGTGAAGATGCTGCATCGCTATCGCGACGGCGTGCTGCCGCAGGTCTCCTCCAGCGCCGAAGGGATCGATCGCCAGTTGCTCGACCAGACGGCCGCGTTGCCCGCGCTCCTCGAGCAGGCGTATCGGAACCTCGATCTTCAGCAGGCCGCGCTGCTGCCGCTGGAACTGGCGCGGGCCACCAACGGATATCTCGAAGCGACGGCGCCCTTTCAGCTTGCCAAGGACCCCAAACAGGCCGGCCGGGTCGATGAAATCCTCTCCCGCTCGGCCGCGGCGATGTATGCGGCCCTGCTGGGGCTGTTGCCGATCCTGCCGGTGAAGGCGGCCGACGGGCTGCATCAATTGTCCGCCACGGGTGACAACTTGCCGCTGAGCCAGCGGTTCACGGCCCCTCCGCCAGCGGGCACGCGCGTCGGGCAGGGCCAGGCACTCTTCCCCAAGCTCCCCCCGGCCACCAAACCCGGGCCGGCATAGCAATGTGAGTGTGCCCGAAATTCCCGCCGGCTGCCTTGTGCTCCTCCCCATCTACTGGTGGGCGAGCGACAAAGGTGGGGGTTCTTCGCCAGCGGCATCGACCTGTTACCGGCGGTGCGACTGCCTCCGCCACGTCGAGCCAAACCCCCTGCGCGCCGCCATCGTCAGCCGCGCCCAGGACTGGCACTGGAGCAGCCTGCACGCACGACCGGACGGCCCCGAGCCGGTACGGAACCTGCTAAAGCGACTGGCCGATCGACCGGCCGGGGAACTGGGTCCAACTGGTGAATCGCCCGCAAACCGATCTGGAGGTCGAGGCGATCCGGACGGCCGGCGCGGCGCGGCCGGCCGCCGGGGAGCGCTGCGTGGGTGGCGCGGGTTGTGTCGCGCTACGGATCGCAAAGCACTCTCCGCCCGCGCGGCGGCCAGCCCGGCCGAAACGCGGACATGGCCCGCTGACGGGTCGTGTCCCCTGCAGTTACCTCCCAAGACAAGATCATCGTATGTGGCCCTCAGGTTTTCATCGAGCTATTTCGATCGGCTGGTGGCCATCCGCGAATGAACGCCTCGGCAATTAGCGGATCATTTGGCGCAGACGGATGCCAACCCTTAGGCGGCGGAAGCGCCTTCAAAACCTCGAACACCCTTAGGGCCGCTGCCTCTAGTTCTGGCATTCGAGCTCGAAACTTCAGAATGCCGAGCCAATCGGTATATGCTGATGCGTGCTCGAAATCGGCATTCGAAGCGACGCCCCAGCCGAGTGGTACGGAACGATTCAATGAGCGCACCAACGCGTCCATTGCAGCGTCCCTCACATGCCCCGTTTGTCGTGCCTCTTCCATCTGGAGTTTGATCAAATGAACCGGCACCGTCGGTATGGGTATCCGCCTTGCGATCGCCACGTACGGCTCGCCCGGAAACAACTTCAAAAACTCATAAACCGAGTTACAGCCCAGCGTATAAATAGATTTGTAAACTCGCCCCTCCCATCCCGACATCCACGCTCGTCGCGACCGTTCGCGTTTTTCGCCTTGGTTCTCCCGAGCGTTCCGATTCCAGTCGTCCACACTTTTTTGTATTTCGTCCATATTGCTTTCATTTATCGCGCATAAGGCGCAATTTCCAAGTGGCCGAGGCCATAGTCCTCGAGCATTTGCTTGCCAATTTGTAGTATTTCAGTCCGGGTTAGTTGACGCCCTCCTGGGGTAACTGAATGGGACACGACCATTCACTGAGGAAATAACGCGGGTTGCGGCTCGGTGTGGGACACATTTGCAGTTGTTCCTTTCTAGAAGCCTGCGGGGCCGCGGACGGCCGGGGGGCTGGCGCGACGGGAGGGGGGAGATGGGGCGAATGGTTTCCATATCTTTTCCCGCCGGACTCCGCCAGAACCGGCCGGAGCGAGGCTGTTATCCAAACCTGGCCGGTATTTTACGCGGCAGGTCGTATCGTGCAAGATAAATCCGGCGATCCTCGCATGGCGGAGGAGGGGACAAGGGATGGCGCATCAGGCTCCCGACGCCGGCGGCCGAGGCACGGCCGGACATGGAGATTTTTCTCTTGCAAACCATCCTTTGTTCGTATAACGTAAGGGTGGCTGTAACGGACAATGGATAAGGAAGACGGGTTGACATGCACGTCTGGCGATGTCCCATACCCCTGGAATGGGACACGGCTGGGACAGGGCGAAAAATGGCGTTCGGGGGCTGGGAATGCGGATTTTGGCCTGGAAAAGGACAAATTGACGCAGGCACCCCCCACCCGGGGGATGGGACATTGTGGGACATGCAAGGGGCAATGGATAATGGACAGTTGACAATGGATAACGCGAAACGGGCGGCGGATTGTCGCTCTACTGTCTACTTTCCACTTTCTACCCTCTCGGCCGCAGGCCGCCCCCCACCCCCCCCTCCGTTGCATTCTGTTGCATTCTGTTGGAGAAGAAGCTGGGGAGAGGGGAGCCGGGGAGCGGAGGAGATGGAGCCGGAGTGGGGTTGGGTTGGGAAACTGCCAAGATGACATGACACGGCCTGTACGAAAATGCGCCTTGGGCGCGCCAAGTTCAGACTTCTACAGGCAGAGTTCGAACTTTTTGGCCACTTTTTGAGCGTTTTTTTGACGCGGTTGGGGACCAAAACCGCGATAGCCGGCTGAAAATGAGGGTGGGGCGGAGCGTGCTTAAACGGCGATTTTGACGTAAGCCTTGAATTGGCAATGGGATGGAGGAAAAAATCGCGATTTCACGGGCCGCCGGAACTTGGCCCCGGCGGTTGCGCCTCTGCCCGAATTGCCGGGCACGCTCGTCCCATAGTTATTATGGATTTCCCCTGCATCCAATGCCGGCCGATGGGTATACTGTATTTGGGTCGCGATGGAGGTTGGAACGATGAATACGACAAAAAGCGGAATATGGTTCGGATGTGCGGCGGCGGTGTGCCTGGCGATTGGGTCGGGCCGGGCGCTGGGGCAATACCGCGTCGGCGCTGATGGTCACGCCAACGACGCCAATCCGCAGGTGGGCAGCGGCGGTTATAACACCGGGGCTGATCATCCCGTCAACCCCGCCATCACCGGCCAGAACAACCTCATCGAACAGGGCAACGTCAGCGGCCTGAACTCATTCCACGGACGCACCCCCAACGAAGACCCAACCGCGTTCATCGGTTCGGTGCCGAACTCGCCGTCGGATAATTTGAACCGCGTGGTGGGCGGCTCCGGCGGCGCCCCCGGCGGCTTCATCGCGCCGGGCGCCAACAACACCATCACGCCCTATTTCAACACCAACACGCGATTCGTCCCCGCGCCCACCGGTTATGTGCCGGTCGGCAACACCGGTGGATTTGTGCCCGGTCCAACGGTGACGCCGTCTCCCAACGACGCGAGGCTCGGTATTTCGGATGACGTGACGTATGTGCCGCTGCCGTCGCCGGACAATGCTTCCGCACCCGGCCCGGTGAGTCTCAGCGGCGACCAATCGATCTATACGGCATCGCCATTGTACGGGGTCAAGCAATGGCATCTGGATGAAGCCGGAAACATGATCGCCGACGTCGAGCAAAATCCGCTGGCCGCGATGCCAATGGCGGGGAATCCGTCGCAGCCGCCCCCGACGTTCGGCGGCGGGGCGCCGCCGCTGAGCAACAGCACGATCGAAAATATACGCAACGAAATCAACGCCAACGCGGCCAATACGCAGACGAACACCGGCGCCACGGGCAATACAAATCCGGATGGTGGCAATTCGCCGGCGGTAAATCCGCCGGGCGTCAATAACCCCGCCGGTCCGGCTGGATTTGTGCCGGTTATTCCGCAGCCGTCGGGCGGGCAGTTGATGAGCAACAAGCCGCTGTCCAACGTGTTGTCGACCGGGCAAGCGCCGCTGCCCAACGGCCGGGTCGAAGCCGGTGTGATCGTTGCCCCGATCAACGGCCAATCGGTCAACACGGGCCAGGCCACGCGGTATCAGCCCATTGCTCTGGTCGAGCCGGGTAAGCAGAGTACACAATACCAGGCTCTGCAGAAGCGTCTGGCTGAATACGAAAGCCAGATGCAGAACGCCAATCTGACCGACGAGCAGCGTCACAACCTGGCCGTCAAGGAACAGCAGACCATCAAGGAAATGAGCCAGCCCGCCCAGGCCGGGGCCTTTACCGTGCCCGGCGCCGGTGGAGCTGGCGGGCCCGGCGGGCCGACCAGTCAGCCCGTTTCGCCCCGCAATACCAGCGTCGGCCCGGTGCAGATCGACAGCATGGCTGAAGGCATGGCCAGCCGCAGCCTCGGTGAGATTCTCAAGAACGCCGAAGACCTCGTTCACCAGGGCAAATACAAGGAAGCCATCGATCAATACAACAATGCCGCCGTCATCGTGCCGAACAATCCGATGATTATGCTCGGCCGGGCCAACGCCGAGATCGGCGCCAATCTGTATGTTCGCGCCGAGACCGACATCCGCAAGGCATTTGCGGCGGACACGGCGCTGATGATGGCCAAGTTCAACCTGGATGGACTTCTGGGCCAGAAGCGGCTGGATGCGATTATCGCCGATCTGGAGCAGGTTTCCGACAAGAGTCCCAGCAACGAGACGCCGGTGTTCCTGCTGGCATACCTGGATTACAACACCGGGCAGGTGACGAAGGTTGCCAGCCGGCTCGAACTGGCCGAACGGCTCATGGGCGGCCACGATCCGCTGATCGAATCCCTGTTTCAGCATTGGAACTTCAGCACGACGCAACCGGCGGGCAACTGAGGTTTGGACGTTGTCGGCCGCATCAGGGCTGGGTCGTCTGCGTGGTGGGCGGCGGTGGATTGGCCAGGTTCTTGGCCACCGCATCGGCAATTGTCTGACGGGCCCTGGCATCGGCGATGCTCACGCGCAAGGTCAGGGCCAGATTCTGCTGATCATCCGGCGGAAGTGAATAGAGAGAGATGAGCGCCTTTTCGGCCAGCGGTGCGAATTGCGCCAGCCGCTGGCGGGCTTGCATCTGCTGCACAAGTCGAACCGCGCTTTTGGCGTTGCTGGCGAGGTCTTCACGATAGACTTTATCCGCGGCGGACTCGACGGCCGGCTCGGGCGGATCAGCCGCCGGGCTGGCATCAGCGCCGTCGCCGGCATCGGTTGCATCGGCGGCATCGCTGCCGGTGTTGGCGTTGGCATGTGGCGTCGGCGGCGCCGGCGTCACGACGCGCGGGCCGTCGCGGGCGGGATTGAACGTCGGATCAACCGCGTCGGCCGCTTCCTTCCAGATCGCCACCCACAACCCCGCATCGCGGGTGCGGATGAGCGACCATTCGAGCGTTCCGGCCAGTTCGCTGTCGTCGATGCACTGAACGAGGCTGATCTGCGTGTCCATCGACATGTCCGCACCGCAGGTCGCCAGCGCCTCGGCCGCGTATTGCGATGCCCGGACCCGGCGATGCTCGTCCTTGAACGGTTTGGTCTCGAGCATTTTGGCGACTTCCAGCATGAGTTTGCCATACCGCTCGGGATCGAACTGGGGCCAATCGTGCTGCACCGAGATTGCCAGTTGGTCGAGCTTATCCGTGTTCAGCGTCTGGCCGCACAGGTCGATCTGCACCCAGGTTCGCAGATAGGTGATTTGGGGATCTTCATCGGTATCCTGTGTCCATGCGCGAGCGGCGCCGAGGCCCAGAACCATTCCCAACATCGCCGCCACCACGCACGGCCAGCGCATCGGCCGCCGGTGCGGGACGTTCTTGCGGTCGGGTTGTTTGGCGTTAGTCGTGTGCATGGTTCGTTAATAGTCATTACACCGGAACCGTCGGGATGTTTCATCCGTGCGGCTGCTCAATCTCCACTCTGCGCAACGTCACAATGCGATCCACCTTGAAATTCCGCCTTTCGCCGCGCAACTGGCAATGCGCCACCAGGAGCATTTCGCCCTTGAAGCGTCGAATCTGTAGCGGCTGGACCACGCGATTGGTCCGCTGGTTCCCGGCATCGACATATTCCATCTCGACCGCGCCGCCGTGTTCCAGGGCCTCTTCCAGTTCCAGCGGCAGCACAACGGGGGCCGATTCTGACGCGATCCCCATCGGCCCGCCCTGGGCGACGTACGCATCCACCAGCGAAATTCCCCAGCCGCCGATCGGCTCGATCAGCTTCTCGAACACCGCCGCCGTCGTCAGGGCATCGGCCAGGGCGCGATGGGCGGTTGTCGGCTCGATGCCCAATCGCCGGGAGAGGTTCTGCAATCCATTGCCGCCGCGCCCAAAGCGCTTGCGCGCCATCCGCACAGTATCCAGCACCGGGGCGCCGGGCAGTTCATCGTCCAAAGTGCGCCCGCGCCGGCGGAATTCCGCACACAGAAACGACAGGTCGAACCGCACGTTATGCCCCAAAATCGCCGCACCACGCATCAATTCCAGCATCGCGGGCATCACATCCCCAAAACCCGGCTGGCCGCTGACCATCTCATTGGTGATCCCCGTCAGTGCGGTAATGCCCGGCCCGATTCGCCGACCCGGATCGATAAGCTGCTGGTATTCGCCAATCTTCTTCCCGCCCTCGAACCTTGCGATGCCGATCTCGATAACCCGATCTCCCCAACCGGCCGACGCACCGCTCGTCTCGACATCCACAAACGCCAGCGGAATTTCCCCCACCGAGCGCAACAGCGAAAACGGCATCGACTTTCTCCGCACAACAGGAACAACAACGTCACTGGCCCATAGTCCGGCCTCGCGGATATTGTATCCGAACGTCCCGCCGTTACTTCTATCCACAGCGGCCGAGCGTGTCCGGTTTTCCGCACCGGCCGTCTTTTCCTCCTCTCCCTGTACGCAGGGGGAGGGGACTAAGAGGTGGTCCCGCATCGATTCATACTTGCCGGGAAAATCGGGACGTTCCAGGCCCCGTTCCAGCCAAATCCGCGCCAGCGACAAAGTGCGGTCTTCATGGCCAGTTCTGTCATAACACTCTCGCCGCACTGCGCTTACGAGCAAAAGGGGCTGCGATTCACATCTGTTCGCTTGGCTTTTCGATCCGACGGGCGAATGATTGGACGCACGGAGAATCGACCCATGAACAAAATGAATCCCAAGGTTGATGGATACCTCAGAAAATCCAAAAAGTGGCAGCAGGAACTGCAGAAACTGAGAGAGATCGCTCTTGACTGCCAGTTGACCGAAGAAGTGAAGTGGCGTCATCCTTGTTACACCTATGAGGCAAGCAACGTCGTCATCCTGGGTGCATTCAAAGAAAGCTGCGTGATGACCTTTGTCAAAGGCGCCCTGCTGAAGGATGCCAATCGTATTCTGGTCAAACCCGGGGAGAATACGCAGGTGGCGCGGGTGATCCGGTTTACGGATGTTCAACAGATAGTCGACCTGGAACCCGTCTTGAAAGCCTACATCCATGAAGCCGTGGAAGTAGAAAAGGCCGGAACGAAAGTGCAGCTCAAGAAGGTCACGGAACGCGCGATTCCCCAGGAATTGCAACAGAAATTGGATGCAATCCCTGCCTTGAAGACGGCCTTTTCGGCATTGACGCCGGGGCGGCAAAGAGCATACCTCCTCTTTTTTTCCGCGGCCAAACAATCCAAAACCCGCGAGGCAAGGGTCGAGAAATGCATGCAGCGAATTCTCAGCGGCAAGGGATTGGATGATTAGAACGGGCGTAACCGGCTATGACGACCAGAAGGCCGGCAGGCCGGTGAAGGTGAAATTGGCGGCGGCGGCCAGCAGGGAGCTGGTGCGGCCGGCTTTTTCGGATCTTCCGGCTGCGGTCTGTGCCAGGCATTGCAGGGCCAGGGCCAGCAGGCGAATGGGCATGTCGATCGTGACCAGTGTCTTGTACAGCCGGGCGGCGGCGGGGCCGTGGTGCTTCTTCAGGTAACGCGCCCAGCCGATTTCGTAGCCGCGGTAGACAAAGCCGCGATTGGCGCGGGAGCTGATCCGGCCGAGGTGCTCGATCCGGGCATCGGGCAGGTAATAGATGATGCCGAGTTGGCCCAGTCGCCGGCAGAGATCGACATCCTCGACGCCGAAGGGGAATTCCTCGTCAAACCCGCCGATCTTGTCGAAAGCGTCGCGGCGAACGATCAACGCGGCCGCGGCAAGCTGGCCGATCGGTCCGGGCGTTTGCGGATCGAATCCCTGATTTCGATAACGATCGTGGGCGGCGCTGAAGAGTCCGGTCCATTTGAGGAACTGGATCGAATGCAGCAGCGCCGGAATTGTCGGCAGATTGCGTCCCGATCGCTGGGGCCGGCCGTCTGCCCCGACAAGCTGCGGCCCGGCGGCGACATAGTCCGGGTGGTCGTTCAACAGCCCCACCAGAGCCGCCAAGGCGCCGGGGCGCACGAGGGCATCGTTATTGACCAGAAGCAACAGCGGGGCGAGGGCAGTGCGGGCGGCCTGGTTATTGCCGCGGGCAAAACCCTGGTTGGTCTGGTTCCGTATCAGCACGACATCAGGGAAATCGGCGGCAACCATGTCCGGCGATCCATCGGCCGAGGCATTGTCAACGACGATGGTTTGGACAATCAGCGGCCCGCGCGTCGATTCGATGCTCGCCAGCAACCCGCGCAGCATCTCCTTGCCGTTCCAATTGACGATCAGCACGGATAACTCTGGGCTGGGCGGAAGCATAGGACGGTGCATTATGCGCCGTGCCGGGCGGTTTGCTAGAAATCAGGCTTGCCGGTGGGCTGCGCCGCGCGGGAATTCTGTCGCCAGGTCTCGGTTTGGTATCCTCCATCAACAGGGGCGTAGAAGTCCGAGATATGCTGATCGGCAAGGCAGGTCGCGATGTTCTTGCGGAAATCGCCAAGTCGCTTGGCTAACGAAATCTGCGCGGCCAGACATGTTACCGGGCCGTCCGTGGGCGCCAGCAAGTTGCGGAAGTAGCCGATCGCCAGTTGGCGTGAGCGCACAGCATATTGAAGGGGTTGTGAATCCCGAGTGCGCACCAACTGCTCGGCGATGGCGTCGCCGAGATCGAGCGGCGCCGCCTTCGTATCTATCACGACCGGTGCCGCGCGGGGTCGCGGAGGCGCTTCGTAAGGCCCCAGTTCCCCGCACATTTCCGCGGCGGGGTCGACAAAGACGCCGGAGAGAATGGTGTTCGAGGAATGATTGCGGGTGATTCGCAGCGAAACGACACCCGACGACGGATCGGTCTTGACATAAAAGCGCTTGTAGACGCCACCCCAGAAGTTGGCGACCCTGGCGCGAGCGCCTGGCGGGGCCGCGACAAAACGCGATTCGACGCTCCGCGATCCGGAACCCAGCGATCGGAAATCACTATCGGGCATCGGCGTATTCCTGCACTCGATCTGGTAATCGCGCATGCTGTTCGGTGCCGATTTCTGGCCATCGTCGTTCACGAAATAGAGCGAAATGATGTACTGGCCGGGAGGGAGCAGCAAGGTGTAGAAGAGGTCCGGCCCTTGCACAGCCGGCGCGAAGGCCGTTCCGTTATCGTTGCATTCGGCTTGTTTTCTGCCGCCAAGTTGCAGGCATTGCAGCGCGCGAATATCGGTAGTGTTTAGCGCCGCGACCCAGTATCGAATCGAGTCATTGTGGTTGCCGCCAGTGCCCAATAGACCCGAGCCATAGGCCCCAAAATAGCCGCCGACAAAATTGTAGGCCCCTGCCTGCGCAAAGAGGACGGCGCAGAAGTTTCCGTAACGGTCAATCCAGTTTCCCTGTGTCAGCCAGTCGTCTTGAAGAGCAACGATGCTGGGAAGCGAGACTTGTTCCTTGCCGGCCGCATTCATGGCGTTGACTTGCGCCGCCAGGAACGGCAACTCCGGCGCGGCAGCCGCGGAAGGCAAGGCGGGTACGGGAGTTGTCGAAGCCGCGACTCTCGCTTGCGGGCTTCCCAGAGACTCGCCACATGCGTAGACGCCGCCGCCGTATGTGCCGGCCGCGAATCGGCCGTCGCTCAGCGGCACAATCGACGTGGCGAAGTTGCCGGCGAACGGCATGGCGCTGGGTCCGGCGCCGGTAATCAGGTCAAATTGACCGGCCGCACGATGTCCTACGCAGATGCGGCCCGGCGCGATTTGGGCGCAGGTGGTGCAGTAATCCTCGGCCAAGGTCGCACCGGCCGTCTGGCTCCATCCCGAAGGCGGCCCGGCAACCCGGCCACGAACTTTGTCCGCGTAGTCGCGCCCTCGGACATATCGCCATGACGTGCCGCGATCCTCGCTCCATGCCAAACCCGCATCGGAAGTGGCATACACGGTTCCATCCTTTGTCACGAGGATGTCGTTCATCAGATTCGATGGAAGGCCCTCGCCGGTGGGAGTTGCCGGCTCATCGTCCGGGCCGGTTACAGAACGCCAATGGCTGTAATTATCGCCGGCATCGGCCATCGCGATGCCGTCGCATTCGGTGGCGAGGTAGATATTGCCAGCGGAATCGAAGGCCATCGAGTTGGCCTGATCGGTGGGCAGGCCGTCGGATCGCGTGTAATAGGTCCAGGTGTCTTTGGATTGGCTGTAGCGGGACAGGCCGTAGTTGGTGGCGATCCAGACATCGCCGTCCTTGGGGTTGACGGTGATGTGGAAGACGCGCTCGCCGAGGGGGCCGGAGCGTGTGTCGCCTCGGGAGAGGCCACCGACGACTTCGTAGTTTTGCCACTTCTGGCCGTTGAAGACGCTGACGCCGTGGTTGAGGTGGCCGACCCAGATTCTGCCGACGGTATCGCAGGCGATGGCGTAGCAATAGTCGTCGAAGAGACTATTGGGGATTGTATCTTGGGTCCAGGAATCGAGCGGCGGCCGGGTGGGATCCCATTTCTGAACGCCGCCGCCCTCGGTGGCGAGCCAGAGGTTGCCTTGCCGGTCGGTACACATGGCCGTCACGAAGGCGCGGGCCGATTCCAGCTTGACGGCTTGCGCAAATGTGCCGTACGGTTGGGTGGCAGCCTGAGCGATCGTCGCGGGATTGGCAAAACGTGACGGATGAAACGCGTACTGGACCGGATCGACAGCATCGCGCGGGCCGGCCATGCCCGTTGATGGGGTCGATTCCCCCGACCGCGAGGCACAGTTGACGCCGGCCAGAAGAAGCAAAAGCGGCCCCAAGGCAAAGGCGGCCCTCCACGCACACCGACCCGAATTGAACGATCCTGGCGTCTTCATGGCCGACCTCCGATCTCCGCCGTCCAATCGCTTCTTCGCTGCCTGACCGCACGAGTCGGTTCAAGCGGCCAAAGGGTTGACGTCGGCAAGGGTCTTCTCCTCATAGTCGTATCGCCGGCGGGAGGGATTGTTGCCGTGCCGCCGTTGATCGAAGTTACCGCCGAGCCACAATAGAGTGGGTCGGCGCGACATCGGCCCATCGACAGGTTGGCGTGATGGCGCCAGTTCGCAGGCCTGAAGGGAGCATGTCGTATACGGGGTTCAGTTCGGTGTTGAGAGACTGAATTGCAAGACGCCCGACGGGTCCGGTGCGACTATCGGCAGGAATTGCGCGTATGGTTG
>Ga0181517_10001707_pt1 | contig 23698 bp, 15 predicted proteins | sample PEATcosm2014_Bin_31_FD_119748 | JGI IMG/M metagenome (GOLD analysis project Ga0181517, IMG submission 119748) | Peatland microbial communities from MTU Mesocosm Facility, Houghton, MI, USA - PEATcosm2014_Bin01_30_metaG | ecosystem: Environmental > Terrestrial > Soil > Wetlands > Peat | place... | reverse complement strand
TCGAACTGGGTGTGGGGCAGCACGGGCACTGGAGGGAATTCGGCCTCAAGCTATTCGCGCGGCGAAGCGATCTTCCGCGGCGAGTGCGGATCGTGCCACACGCTGAATGGATACCGGCCGCTGACGCAGTTGCTCGAGGGGCGGGACCGGGCGAATATCGGCAGCTTCATTTCAATGCTGCACGATTACAAGGCCGACTCACCGTACCACAAGTTCATGCCGCCGATGGTGGGCACGAAACAGGACGTGGACGACCTGACGGGTTTCCTGAACGCACAAGTGAATCCGCCGGGGGCACAGAAACCTGTGCAGACGGCGATGGCTCAAAAGTAGAGGGCAGGATTTGAACGAAAGAGGCTGGCGGAAGCGCACCGGCCTTTTTTTCTTTTGCGCGGAGGACGTTAGTCTAGGCGGGTAAGAAAAGCTGAGCCTTCGGAGGGGCGGAGTGTGGCGGCAATCTGTTCGGCCTGGGCGCGGTCGTCCCATTCGGGGCGGATGCGGACCCAGTAGCTGTTCTCGCCGGGAAACTCGATCACGTTGGCTGTGGGGTAGCGGCGGAGAAGCTGCTTCTTGAGGGCGAGGGCGGAGTCCTCTGTCGAGAACGAGCCGATCTGGACGCACCAGCGGCCGCCCGTGTCGATGGGTTTGGGAACCTGATAGACCTGGATGCGCACGGGGGCGAGGCCGGCTCGGTAGAGGCCGATGGATTTTGCGGCGGCAATGGTGAGGTCGAGGATGCGGCCGTCAGCGAAGGGACCGCGGTCGGTGATGCGCAGCGCGGCGGATTGGCGTGTCTTGAGATTGGTGACGACGACGAGCGAGCCCATGGGCAGGGTGCGATGCGCAGCGGTCATGGCGTCGTCGTCGAAGAGCTGGCCGTTGGCGGCTTTGCGGCCTTTCGCGGCTGTGTACCAGGTGGCGAGGCCTTCCTCGGTTTGGATGGGGCGATGAGTGGCGATGAAGTCGATGTCGTCGAGGGTGGTGCCGCCGGGGGGCACGGGGGTGATGGGGATGCGTGCGAGCGGGCGGGCCTGGGAGGTTTGGGGCGGGAGAGATTGCGGCTCGGGCTCGGGCTCTATGGGAGCGGTTTGAGTAACGGGAGGCGACTTGGGCTGCTTCTTTTGGCAGCCGGTGACGGTGAGACAGAGAAGGAGCGAGAGAGCGACGACAGAAGAAAATGGGCGCTGGCGCAATGCGGCGAACATCGGGAGCGAGAAGCCTGGCATCAGGAGCGAGGCGCCTGGCCGGGCGGAGGAGGCGGCTGTGGCGACTTGGGTTCCAGCTTGTCGGCGAAGCTCTGCAGAGTGTTGGAGATGGTGCGCAGGGCGGAGATGGATTCGCGGCGAACCTCGGGGATGACGGCGGCGTTGATGTAGGCGGCGGCGTGGCGGATTTCCATCTCGATCAGTTCGATGGCCTCGTCAATGCGCTGGCCGACGCTAGCTGGCGGCGGAGGAGGATAACTGCTCATAAGAAACACTTCAATCGGGCACTCGCGAAGAGGCCGCCTTTAGTGTGCGCGGATGGGTTTGTGACGTCAACGGGAGAAGCGCAGAGTCGCCGAATTGGTGTGCTGCATTCGTCAATACAGAAATCGGGGATCAGGGATCAGAATGAATCGACGTGGAAAATGGCTGTTTTGGCATGAAAAAGCGTCAAAACCGAGCGAAAACAGGCGTTTTGGGGCTGTTTTTGGGGCTGTTTTGGGGCTGTTTTTTGCAACGTTCGGCACGGTAACTCATTTATTTGCCGATAGTTGCTGAAATGGTACTGAGTTTTCCACAGGGGGTGGGGAGGGGGGAAGCAGCGATTTCCAGGCTAAGAGAATGAAGAAGAAGATCGTGCGAAGATTTGGTGCGCTTTTTTAATGTTCTCGGCGCGCGCCGGAGATGGGCCGGGATCATGGGACCAAGGGGAGCAAGGAACCGAGAGGCAGGGAGAGGGGTTTCGGGTGAGGGGTGTGGGAGCAGGGGGACCGAGAGTCGTTTGGGCAGTCATGGATCGATTGTGCGCCGGGAAGGGGAAATTATGTGCAAAGGCGCGGCAGACAATTCACAGGGATTGGCGAAACAGGGGAAATCGGTTGTGATTTTGGCGATCATTCGGGGTGAAATTGCGTGAAAAACAGCTTGAGGAGGATGATTTCTCCCTAGATGTCTATGGGAGTTGGCTGGAAGATGAGGAATCTAAGTGACTTTTTTGATTTAGGGAATTCGGTGTTGCTGAAGACTGCGGAAACTGGATGTATCTAATTCAGAATCAATAAGATGTGGAAGGCAGAGGCCCGGAATCGACAGAAAAGCGCGGGATGGATTGGGGCATTTGAGGCAAAATTGGGGCTTTTCATATAACAAGAACCGTTCAATCGCGCGAGCAGAGTCGCAGGCCTGGGCGGGGGTGAATAACGATCCCCACTAAGAGCCGGAAGGCTTTCGTACGGGTCCTGGGAGAAGATCAAGGGGCCAGGAACCGGCTGAGGGCTGTCTGGCTGAGGCGAATCGATGTGCGCAGGAAGGGGGAAATTCTGCGCACGAGGCGAATGACAGATTCTCGATGGCAGATGTCGGTGGCCAGAACCGGAGCCCCTCGATGGGCATTGTGCGGGGCGTTGCCGGCGAGATAGAAATGCGCGAGGAACACAAGGGCAACACGGACGAGCGGGGCTGGCAGGGGGTAGAATTCGAGCCATCTTTCATTCGGATGGTCTTTATCTATGCGAATCGTCAGGCGGGTTGTGTCGTGGACTTCGTTCTGTGCGTGTGTCGTTGCGTTGGGTGGGGCAGCTTGGAGTGCGGGGGCTGCAGGAGTGTCACGCGACGAATCACAACCTTTGAGCCGCAGTGGCGAAGCCGTGAAGAATCGGCCCCGGCTGATGGAAAGCTTTGGCAAACGGCCATTGACCTTTGAGCTGAACCAAGGGCAGGCGGACCCCAGTGTCCAGTTTCTCTCCCGTGGGCCGGGGTACACACTTTTTCTGCGGCCCAATGAGGCCGTGCTAGTGCTCGGAGAAGCGGGTCGGTTGGACAGGGCTGGCAATCAGCTGAAATCTATCGTGCGAATGCAACTGACGGAAGCCAACCTCAACCCGGCGGCCAGCTTGGAAGATCAGCAGATCACGCGATCAAACTATTTCATAGGCAGCAACTCTGCAAACTGGCGTTCGAACATCCCGAATTACGGGCGCGTAGGGTTCAAGCAGGTTTACCCAGGCATCGACCTGACCTATTACGGAAGCGGGCGGCAACTTGAACATGACTTTGCGATCTCTGCGGGTGCCGATCCGGCGAGAATTGCTTTTCGATTGACGGGGGGCAGACCGCAACTCGATCACGCCTCGGGCGACCTTGTATTGAGAACCCATGCTGGAGAGGTGCGGTTGCGCAGACCGATCGCATATCAGGAATTGGACGGCAGGCGCCGAAGCGTAGCGGTACGCTACAAGCTGCTTACGAAGAACAGAGTGCGTTTCACGCTAGGCAAATACGATCGGAGCCGGGAACTAGTTATCGATCCATTGCTTGTCTATTCCACATTGCTGGGAGGCACGGGAGCTTGCGCCGCTGGAACAATCTGCGTGGGAGATAGCTGGGCGAATGCAGTCGCTGTCGATAGCGCGGGCAACGCCTATGTGACCGGAATGACGGAGGCTTTTGATTTTCCGACGAGTTCCAGCGCGTTTCAAACCGCAAACAAGGAACTTTGCGCAAACACGAGTGAAAGCTGTCCGGGCGCGGGGAACTCGGAAAATGGGACTGCCTTCGTCACCAAACTGAATACCGACGGGACAGCGGTGCTCTATTCGACGTACCTGGGAGGCACGAACCCCGCTAATTGGGGCGAGCAGGGGTTTGCAATCGCAGTCGACGCAGAGGGCAACGCCTATGTGGCGGGGGAAACGGCGTCCCCAGACTTTCCAACCACGGCTGGCGCGCTCCAAGCAGCTAAGAAAGAATCTGCCAATTATCAAGCCGGATTCATTACGAAGCTCAACTCTTCTGGAAGCGGTCTTGTCTATTCTACGTACCTGGGTGGTTCCGATAATGATGTAATTTATGGGATTGCCGTCGACAACCAAGGGAGAGCGTATCTCACAGGGGTCACCTATTCCCTTGATTTCCCAACCACGCCGAATGCATTCGAACCCCAAGCAAAGGCTGACTTGGCCATCTCTGGTAACGCCGGTGGAGCGACGGGTTTTGTTTCCAAATTGAATGCGGGAGGCTCAAGCCTGGTGTACTCCACATTTTTGGGGGGAAGCACGGGAGAAGCGGGAGTAGCGATTGCTGTGGATGGATCTGGGGACGCATATGTGGGGGGCATTACAGGATCGCAAGATTTTCCGGTCACGGCCGGGGCTTTTCAATTGAATAACTATGCGAGCATCGAGTTAGGGAACTCCACAGGATTCGTGACAAAGCTTAATCCTTCCGGGACGGGCTTGACCTATTCAACTTATCTTGGAGGGGAGTTTTCGGATGGAGTTCGAGGCATAACTGTAAACGGGCAAGGGAACGCCTATGTGACCGGTGGTACTTTCTCCTGGGATTTTCCGACCACTTCAGGCGCATTTCAAGAACAATTGAACGGACTGTTGCCGGGTTCGATAAATCCCTTTGCGAATGCGTTCGTAACGGAGTTCAATCCCGCGGGCACATCCCTCGTGTTTTCGACCTTTCTTGGGGGCACGGGGTCCGGTGGGCAGAACGGGGGTGATTTTCTGGAGGGAGGCGACTTTGGCCAGGCAATCGCGTTGGATGGAGCAGGCAATGTGATCGTTGCGGGGGCCACTAGTTCGCTCGATTTTCCGGTTACCGCTGATGGATTTCAGCAAGTGGTCAACGCGCCGGAGGGCTTTGTATCCGAGTTGAATCCTGCCGGGAGCCAACTCCTTTACTCGTCCTACGTGGGTGGTAACGATGAGACGGTTCCGGATTATGTATCAGGGCTGGCAATCGATGTCCAGAATAACGTCTACATTGTTGGCATAACGAGCTCGATAAGCTTGCCGGTGACGAGTTTTCCCGTGACTCAAGGCGCGCTCCAGAGTGTGCAGAACGCAGGCGAGGACGCCTTCGTGGCCAAGCTTGATCTTGCGCAAGCCCCAAACTCCCCCTTGACTGCAGCGCCGGTGTTTTCTCTTGCCCCCGGGACTTACTCCTCGGCGCAGACCGTGACTATTACCGACGCAACCCCGGGAGCCACAATTTATGTCGGAATCAACAGCTTTTATGCTCCGTTCAGCGGTACTGTGACGCCACAGACTGGGCTCGCTTACACAGGCCCGATCCCGGTGTCTTCGACGGAGACCATCCAGGCCATAGCCCTAGCTCCCGGTTCCATCGATAGCCCGGTCACTCAAGGCACATACACCATTAACCTGCCACAAACTGCGGCTTCGCCTGTTTTCAGCCCTTCGCCCGGCAGCTATCAGTCCGCACAGAGCGTGACGCTCACCGACAGTACCGCCGGCGCCTTTATCTATTACACAACTGACGGGACGACACCAATAGCGAGCTCGAAGATTTATGGCGGTCCAATCACGGTCCTGTTGAGCGAGACTATCGAGGCCGTGGCTGTTGCGGATGGGTATACAAACAGCGCAGTTGTGAGTGCGAAGTATACGATCACGCCGGGGTTCTCCCTCGCAGTGTCGCCCTCTTCTGTTCAAGTGAACTCCGGATCGAGCGTCCCTGCTACCGTCTCGATTGCCACTGTAGGTGGATTCGATTCGGCAGTTTCATTCGGTTGCTCGGGATTGCCTGCGGGGGTAACATGCAGCTTCTTGCCGACGACGGTTACGCCTCCGGTGACCACGTTCACGACGGTGATGTTGACGGCCGCATTGAACAACGCGAGTTTGCATCGGCGGGAGATGCCGGGGGTTCCGGTGATGGGCTTGGCAGCTGCGTTTTGCTGGCTGGGATGGCGGAAGCGCAGGAGCTTGCCGATGCTGGTGGTGCTGGCGGTTGGCCTAGCTGGTGTGGGAATGGTAAATGGATGTGGGGGTGGTGGGAGTTCCGGGTCGGGCGGGGGTGGTGGGGGCGGCGGTGGAACGCAGCCGGTTACATCGACGGTGACGGTGACTGCAACGTCTGGGATGCTGCAGGAGACGACGACGTTCACGCTGACGGTGAACTGAGGCATTTAGACAGCGGGAAGAAAATGATTCAGCGCTAGTTCAGCGTGAGTTGGATGGTGGCGGTCTGCTGAACTGTGCCCGATGTGGCCGTGACGGTGACTGTCGATGTGACGGGCTGAGTGCCGCCCCCGCCGCCACCAGAGCCGGAGCCTCCGCTGCCGCATGCGGTAGCCAGGCTGAAGGTGATGGCAGCTATCGCAAGGAAAAAGAACTGCCCGGCTCGGCGACGCTTGAACGAGAAAAGGCAAACGGCTAGAGCCAGGACTGGAGCCGGGAACGGAGACCGTGAATCAGGGCGAAGGGCCGCGGATTGCCCGGCAGTTATGGTGAGCTGGGTTGTTACCGCGGCAGCCGCGGGTGTAACGGTGGCGGGACTGAAGGAGCAGGTTGCCCCACTTGGCAATCCGGAGCAGGCAAAACCGACGACGGAGTTGAAGCCGTCCGAAGGAGTTACCGTAATGGTCACCGTCCCGGAATCTCCCGATTTCAATGTCAGAGAGCTTGGCAGGGCCGTCAGGGAGATGCCAGGCAAGACGATTATGTAGCTGATGCTGGCAACTGGGCTGCTGTAGCCGTTGGCCACGGCGATCGCCTTGATGGTCTCTGAAGATGAAACTGTGAAGGGGAAGTCGTCCATGTACTGGGTGGAAGCGGACGTTGGAGTGGATCCGTCGGTGGTGTAGTAGATGGCTGCGTTGTTTGTGCCATCGGCGATGCCCACCATAATGGCGGAATCGTAAGTTCCAGCCGGTTCACTGAAGGTGGGAGGGTCGGCCTGGAAGCTGTACGTGGCCGAGGTCAAGCCGCTCTGGGGATATCCCGGTCCGGTGGCAATGGCCTGAACAGTCTGAGTGGATGAAATTGTGATGGGTCCGGTATAGAGGGACGAATTGGATGTCGGGGTGGTTCCGTCGGTAGTGTAGAAGAAGCTGGCGTTGTTCATTCCGTTGGAGATGGTCAAGGTCTGCGTACTCTGGTAGTTTCCGGCAGGCAAGCTGAAGATGGGCGTGATGGCCGGCGGCAGGCTGCTTGCTGAAGGGCTGTATTCCCAGGTGTCGTTGAGCTGGGCCGATCCCCAATTGGATGTGGTCGAGGCGCCACTGAAGAGCCAGAGGTTGCCGCTGTTGTCGACCCAAGTTGCTGCCCCCTGACGGCCCCCGGGGTTGTTTGAAGCGGAGGGAGCGCCCATGGTTCCGAAGACGGGAACTTCAAGACACTCATATCCATACATTCCGATCCCGCAGATGAAGGTGCTGTTTCCGCCCACCCACGCCCACTGGTTGGTTAAGGGGTTGAACTTCCAGAGATCGTTGAGAGTCCCGGCATCGCTTTCGGCGTCCTCCCCCTCGCCGCCGAAGAGCCAGAAGCTGCCGTCCTTGTCGGTCCAGCCAAGGGCGTTTTGACGCGCGCCAGGAATGTTCCCAGGGGCAGGAACGCCCAGGGTTCCATAGAAGCCATGTTCCGGGCATGGAGGAAAGGGTGTGCCTCCGCAAGTTTCAGTGCCCAGCACATTGCTTCCTGCCATCCATGCCCACTGGCTGGTGGCGGGGTTGAACTCCCAAAGATCGTTGGGCTCGGACAAGCCGCTAAAGAGCCAGAGGTTTCCATTGTTGTCGGTCCAAGTTGAATCCCATATTCGCGCCCCTGGAGAGTTAGAAGACGAGGGCACACCCAATGTCCCGTAGACCGCGGTTTGAAACGGGCTTTGTGTTGTCTGGGTATTTCCTGAAACCCACTCCCACGTGGCGGCCGATGGATCGTAGACCCACATGTCGTTAAGGTATGCATCACTGCCAGTGAGATCAAAGGATGCGGATTGGCCGCCATAAAGCCAGAACCTGCCGCTCTTGTCAGTCCACGTGGACGCAAAGATACGCGCAGGGGGCAAATTCGCGGCTGCGGGAGTGCCCATTGTGCCGTATACCGCAGGCACACTGCCCTGCGCAGAACCGCCCATCCAGGTCCAGTAGGTGGTGGACGGGTCGAACACCCAAAGATCATTCAGAAATATAGTCTGCTGGGCCCCGTTGGTGGTGTAGCCATAGCCGCCGAAGACCCAAAGCCGGCCTTGACTGTCGGCCCAGCTCGCCGATCCGAGGCGCCAGCCTGGATGGTTGTCGGCTGCTGGAACGCCCAATGTGCCGTAGATGGCTGTATCGTCGCTGTACGAGTCGCTGCCAGCCATCCAGGCCCATTCGCTAAGCGATGGATCGAACTCCCAAACACTGCCGCCCACTGGGCCTTCTGACACCGATCCCAGTGCGCCGCCATACAGCCAGAGATTGCCCTTCAAGTCAGTCCAGGTGTTGGCAAGTTCGAGTGGCGGCGGAATAACTCCGGGGGCGAAAACGCCTGGGGTGCATGGTAAGGGGTCGCACAGGATGGGGCCGTTCTCATTGGCTCCGTTGACCCATGTCCATTCATTGGGAGCTGTAGCCCCAGTCTGCGCATCGGAGAATCGCGGCAGACCGATCACGGCCAGCAAAAATAGCCACACATATCCGCGCGAAAAACGGTGCTCTCTATCTCGCATTGCAACTGGTTTCATGGTTCGGTGGATTCCGCAGCAGTATAACGCGAGCCGAGTGAAACGGTTGCACCGGCTTCTATCACCGTTCGCCGACACACGGTGACCGCGACTTCCGGAACGCTGCAGCCGACGACATTCTCACTCACCGTGAATTGATGCATCTTCATGGTGACAAAGGACGATAGCGGCGAGTGGGCCGATCCGTTCAGTGTGCCCAATTGACCATTCGGGGTCAGATTCCGCCGTTCGCTGCTGGGGGGTTGGGTTGACGAGGGGCGGCGGTTACCCTTTGAATGACTCCCCAGACTTTAAAGGCAGGGCAAAGGTTTTGGGGACAGGGTTTAGGAAAACAGGGACCGAAAGACAGGGTCTGGGGTCTAGGGCAAGACAGAAGCGGAACAGCAGAGAACGAAAACCAAAATTCAGAGGAGAAAGCAACACAATGGCCAAAGCGATCAAGTATGTGGAGAAGGCAGCCGTCTACGCGGCACAGGGAGCGTGGGTGGTCTTTGAGCGGTTGAACCGCATCAGCCCGAACGACGCGTTTACGCCGAAGTGGAGCGACAAGCCTCTGCAGAAGAGCTGGCAGAAGGAGAAGCCTCCGCTGGGCTGGCCGCGGACGACGGACTCGCTTTGTCCGAAGTGCGTGCCTGAGATCCGCAAGCAGATTTTGGACGGCAAGCTGCCGCACGAAGTGCTGCTGAACGAAAAAGTGGGCGAAATCAAGGCGCAGATTATCGAGCGCGATGGCCAGATCCTGATGGTGAAGGATTGCCCGAAGCACGGGCACTTTGAAGACGTGATGTCGATTGACACCAAGTTCTTCAAGCATCTGGAAGAGAGCTTTCCGGGACGCGACATGAAGGCGCACGGCAAGGGAAGCGACAAGCTGCACAACCACGGCACCTCGACCGTGACGCATGGGCGCGGCTCGGTGCTGACGATCGACCTGACGAACCGCTGCAACATGATGTGCGATCCGTGCTTCATGGACGCCAACCAGGTGGGCTTCGTTCACGAGCTGACGTGGGACGAGATCAAGACCATGCTGGACAACGCCATAACCATCAAGCCGAAGCGGCAGATGAGCGTTCAGTTCAGTGGCGGCGAACCGACGCTGAGCCCGTACTTCCTGGATGCAGTGGCGTACTCGCGCAAGGTGGGCTACAACAGCGTGCAGGCGGCCTCGAACGGGATTGAGTTCGCGAAGAGCAAGGAGCTTTGCAGAGCGGCTGCAGAAGCAGGGCTGCGGTATGTGTACCTGCAGTTCGACGGCATCGGCAACGCTGCCAACTCACACCGCAAGGTGGGCAACCTTTTTGACGTGAAGCTGCAGGCGATTAACAACCTGCACGAAGCCGGCGTAGACATTGTGCCGGTGACGACGATCATCAACGGCATCAACAACGAGCAGGTGGGACGCATCATCCAGTTCGCGCTGGACAACCCGAAGAAGATCAGCTTCCTGAGCTTCCAGCCGGTGAGCTTCACCGGCCGCGACGAAGACATCAGCGACGAACGCCGCGTAGCACAGCGCTACACCCTCTCTCACATGGCGCACGACGTGAAGAACCAGGTGGGCATTGGCGAGCCGGAGCGGGATTGGTTCCCAATCAGCTTTATGAGCACCTTCAGCGACTGGGCCGATTTGATTCACGGGCCGACGGCGGAGTGGGGCCAGTTGAGCTGCGGTTGCCACCCGAACTGCGGCATCGGCATGGCGGTAATGATCGACAAGGAAACCAAGGAATGCGCGCCGGTGACGGCGTTCCTGGATATGGGGCAGGTGGCGAAGGATCTGGCGAAGGTGAATGACGCGGCCCGCGGCAGGATGCTTTCCGTGTTTGGCCTTGGGATCTCGCTGTTGCGCAACTACGATCCGTTCCAGTCGCCGACGCACTTCAAAATCACCGACATGATGAAGAAGATGGACAAGACCTTCAACGCGACGGGCAAGGACTACGGCAGCGTCAAGGGCGACCGTACGATGGCCGACATCGAGAAGCGGCGCGCGGACCGCTGGAACTTCCTGTTCATCGCGGGCATGTGGTTCCAGGACCTGTTCAACTACGACTTCCGGCGCACGGAGCAGTGCATTATTCCGTACGCGACGCAGGAAGGCGAGATCAGCTTCTGCGCCTACAACACCGGCGTGGGCTGGAGAAACATCATCGAGAAGATGCACATGACGGCGACTCTGACCAAGTGGTATGAGGAGCACGGCCGGCATGAGATCTTTGCGGGCGGCAAGAAGGTGAGCATGTCGCAGGTGGGCCACACGCTGAACCTGAACATGGAGCATGTAAACTCCGAAGCCAACCACACGCTGGACGAGCTGGGCATCGCCAAGAACGCGCGCGAGGAGAAGATCCGCGCACGCGATCTGAAGTCAGAAGCCGAGAACGCCCGCATGGCCAAGCTGTATCGCGAGCATGTGCTGGGCGAGAAGCCGATCGAGGGCATGGTACGGCTGGACTCGATTGCGCCGGCAAAACCGGTGGAGACGCGGGAGCCGGTGGCTGGCGACTGATCGTCTAGCCTGACCTAAGGTGAATGCAAAAAGGCCGTTCCCGATGGGAGCGGCCTTTTTGCATTCCGAACAGTGAGCGGCCTATGGTCCGGCAGCAGCGCTGTCGATTACTTGATTGGAGTGTCCGCCGCGACAAAGGCCAGGGCGGTCATGGCAGCCTTGATGGTGGCGTTCTTTCCCGACCTAGCGCCCTCGAGTGTCTCGCCACCGAACAGCGGAACATGCTTACCGGCAAGGTCGACAGAGTGAATCTCGAAGACCAGATCGCCGGGAGCGGTGAAGCTTGAGGGGTCAGCGTTGGTGAGTGCCGCGCTCACCGGGGAACCCTTCGCCGCAAGCACTGCCGATCCTTGCTTGATGTCCTCGTCAAGAACCAGTTTCGGCTCGTCTCCAACCTGGGCTGTTTCCGAGTCAAGGTTGTCAGCGAATGAGACCCGAATCGGTGTTCCGGCGCGCAATACTCCGTCTTCGGGGACTGCTACCGCGGATTCAGGAGCGGGCGCAGCAGAGCCGGGGACTTTGTAGTCAATCTGCTCGACGGCACTGCGAAGCAGATTGGGACCTACGGCGATGGCCTCTAAATGCGCGTTGTAGTTGATCGTAATAGGGCCGGCGTACCTGGCGGACTGCGTGGTTGGCGTCCAGCCGTTTGTGGTGTAGTAGATGGCCGCGTAATGCGTCTCACACTTGATGCGAACTTTGGTCCCGGCGTCGACCTTTCCGGAGTCAACGGAGAATGTCGGTTTGTCGACAGTCATTGGGTTGCCGAAGGTGGGGCGAATCATCATCGGAGGGGGTTCAGCCGAAGTTGCCCCCGTATCCGAAGCCGATGTTTGCGAAGCGCCTGGATTGGTTCCTGTCTGGCCAGAAGCCTGAGCGGCTTGGGCGTGGAGCATAGCCCTCAACCGATAGGACCCGTCGCGGCCTGACAGGGCAGCCCGCACAGCCCCCTGCATGGCGGGCGCGCTCTCAGTTCCCTGGTTGCGCAGGCGGAGGATTGCGGATTGAATCGCAAACTGATTGCGCAGCGCCAGCGACCGCTGCATGGAAGCCGCAGCAAAGAGCATCGCCCCCTGATTCATTGAGGCGCGAGCCTGAAGCGAACCGGCCATTGAAAGGAACATCGAGCGGGCCTGAAATGAGTTCAGCATGCTGGCCTGCGCAAAGATCATTCCCTGAACCTGTGCCTGGTTTGTCATCATCATGGTTCGAGCCTGAGCCACCGCAAAAGCCTGCTGCGCCTGGGCGGCCGGCGATGTGCCTGGAGCCGGAGCAATCTGGGCGAGGGAAGCGACGGCTGACGTCGTGATAACAAGAAGTGCCGCAGCAGTTTTCATACAAACTCCAATGAGCTTTGGTTAAGCACAATTTATCAGGGTCCATCCTGGTGCAGCCATGCATTTCACGATTCAAGGTTGGGAGCTGCTCACCTTATGGGTCCCAGTCTTGACTGGTTCAATGCAGGCTGCGCGGGGGCCTACCAGACTTCGAGCTTGAAAGCGCGGTACTTTCGGATCAGCTCGAAATCGGTGCGGTTGGAGGTGATGAGCCGGGCGCCGTGGGTGCGGGCGGTGAGGGCGATGAGGACGTCGAAGTGCAGGTCGCGGAGTTTGTGGGGCTCGAAGCCCTGGTCGTGATGGATCTTTGCAAGAATTTGCCCGGACTCAAGCCAGTTGTTTTCGGTTGGAGTGAGGATTGGGCGGCTCTGTTCAATGGCTTTCACAAATTGCCGCTCCGGCTCAGCGGTTACCCCACGCCAAAGCTCCGCCAGAACAACCGAAGAGTTTCGTATCCTTCCCGGAGCGCGCTCGAAGCGCTCCGAGTGGCGCGCCGTTCGCTGATTATCGATCAGGACAGAAGTGTCGAAGATGACGATCTCATTCATCGGAACCGGCGAACTTGAGCTTACCTTCGGACTTCCTGATTGCGTCCTTGAACTGCTGGTTCCCTACCATTTCCTCGAGGGCCATGTGCACGGCCTCAGTCCGCGTCTTAACGCCCATCACACGGACGGCCTTGTCCGCCAGCTTTGTGTCGAGTCGAATTGAAGTAAGTGTACCCGCCATCGCAGTCTCCTCATGTATATATAAAGCTTGCCCGATGTATATACAAATGTCAAGGCGGCATGCGTCGCAGATCGTGGACATTGGTTGCGGCGAGGGGCTTATTTATCGTATCCGGCAAATGACAGTCGGCCGCCGTATTTGATCATCAGCGCTTTGAAGCTCGCTAAGCGCCGGGCTTCGAGCTTCGACATTCTCTTTGACTTTGCACGGGGCTTTGCGCCGGCTGCGCGGGCGGGCTTGCGGGTGGCCCTGGAAGTGGCGCGAGCGGAGGTGGGTTTGGCGGGCATGGGCAGAATTCCTGTGGCTCAAGTGCATTTCAAAGGATGCTCATTGCGCGGTGGGTTGAATGCTGCAGGGGTTAAGACCCGCTGTTCTTTTTTGGCGCTTCCGGCACGACTGAAGTCGTGCCCTGACTCATGTGTTTCCTTGCAGATCAGAAAAAACGGGGATCGCCGGATCAGCTCTCGATGGGAAGGTAGAGGCGGTAGGACTCGTCTTTGATGGCCTGGAAAGGACGCAGGGAGAGGGTGCCCGAGTCGGTTTGGACCTGCCAGTCAGAGGAACCTTTTGCGGCCTGCTTGACGGAGAGCAGGGTTTTGCTGGTGAGGTTGGGCGGGAGCTGGCTGAGCGTAAAGAGGGCGAGCGGGCCGTGAACAGGAGCGACAAGGGAGGGGTGCTCGGGATCGACAGCTTCGAGGGTGGTGGGCATGTCGAACTCAACCTCGATGCGATCGCCGTTTTTCCAGGTGCGCTTGAGGCAGAGGAATTGACCGGGGGGCGGGCAGAAGCAGGCGGTGGTGGAGTTCTCCATGACGGCTTTGAGGCCGTTGATCTTGATGCGGGTTTTAAAGGCGGACCACTCGGGGATGCGCAGATAGATTACGGTTTCGGTTGGCTTGCGCACGTTGACGGTGAGCGTGGTGGTTGGCTCGAAGGGATAGCGCGTGTTCTGGGTGAGGGTGATGCGTTCCCTGCCCTGCGACCACGAGACGCGGGAGGGGACGTAGAGGTTGACGTAGACGCCGCCCTGATCGTCGTGAAAGTAGGCGCTGATGCCGTAGTCGGCAGTGATCTGCGCGAAAGTTCCGGAGCAGCAGGTCCACTTGTCGTTGTGGTAGAACTTGAAGCCGCTGTCGTTGTAATCGGAGTAGTAGAAGCCGTAGCCGCTCTTCATCATCGGCTTAGCGCCGAGGATGGCGTTGTAGAGGACGCGCTCCATGCTGTCGCCGTAGCGTGTGTCGCGCGTGACGCGGAGCAGGTAGCGGGTGATTTTGAACATGGCATAGGCGCCGCAGGGGGTTTCAAAGCTGGAGTGGGTCTTGGTGACGCTGTCACCGAGAGCGCCGCTGCCCGGGGCGCACAGGGTTTCGTTGGGACCCCAGCCACCGGTGGCGAAGCTCTGTTCGCGGACCATGCTGAAGCCGTTGCGCGCGGCGCGGAGATGCTTCTGGCTGCCGGTGGCGAGATAGGCCTGCATGGCGCTCGACAAGGCGTTGACGTGGCTGTAGGCGTGTTTGCCGGCGAGTACGTTCTGGCCGTCGGCGAGAGGATCGAAGTACCAGTCATCGGCGAGGTAGCGCTTGGCGAGGGCTAGATAACGGTCGCCAGCACCGCGCTTGTATGCGAGGAAGAGATTTTCAGGCAGGGTATAGGGCTCGTCCCAGCAGAAGGAGTCGTCGGTGTGGGGCCGAGCGTACTGCTGGTCGCGGGAGAGTGCCTTGGGCGGAAGGGACGGCAAAGCAGCGTCGAGGGTGGCGTCGAGGGCCTTGAGAGCATTGGGGTCGGAGGCGAACTCGTGGGCGTCGATGAGGCCGATAGAGACCTTGTCGTAAGTGTAGGCGGGGAGACGGTAGCCCTTGTAGAAGTTCGGTGAGATAGCGGCGGTGTAGGCGCTGACGAGGCGGTGAACCTTCTGCTGCGTCTCCGGATTGCGGGTGGCGGCGTAGTCGCGGGAGAGGCCGGAGAGGTATTGGCCAAAGGCGTGGCCCGGGACGAAGCCATGAAAGTTCTTCATGCTGAAGTCGTCGGACCAGTCGTACCAGCCGCCCATTTCGGGGCCGGGCGCGGGAAGTCCGGCGCGCTGACGGAAGGGCTTGAGCAGGGCGTCTTCATCGAGCGCGGCATAGAAGGCGTGATTGGTCTGGAACTGCTGGCGGAGAGGCCCTTCGAGAAGCTCAACATCGGCATAACCGAATTGGTCGAGTGGGGCGGGCGGGGCGGGGTCGGCTGCGAAGGCGCGGCGTGGGGAAGCGACGGATGCGGCGGCCAGAGCTGCACCCGTTTTGAGGAAGGATCTGCGGGAAAAAGTCAAAGCGGTGTTCCCTCTACTAATACCGACCGGGGATGGGCCAGTTTGTGCGGGGCCTGTCCCTTCAGCTCAGTGTGTCACAGGGTTGGGGTGGTTGGGGATGGGGTAGAGGCGGGGTGAATCTGATGGGTCAGTAGCGAGGAAGGTGCGGGGTATGGGGTCCAGGGTCTGGGGTCTCGGGTCTGGGAAAAGGAGGAAATAGTTGAGCGGTGGCGGGGTCTGGACGTCTGTGTGGATAGAAGCATAACAACCAGGCGGTGTCGGGAGGGCAAGGCAAATGATGGCATTGCTCCAGCCGAAGATTTCAATTTAGGGGGAGAGATGAGACTGAACACCAACGGAAGTAAATGGCGGAATTGTGTGCGGCTGTTGCTGGGGGTCGCGATTGTGGTAACCGGGATGACGCAAGTCGCACGGGCGCAGGAGGCACAAGAGCAAAAACCGTTTGCGGCCAAGACGCCTCCTATGGAATCGAATGTGACGGTCTACTTGAAGTACACTGGGCCGCAACAGGTGGCAAACGATCTGCAGACTGCGGTGCGGAACATGGTGGGTGGTCACGCACGCGTGTACTACGACTCGTCGGTCGACGCGATTTTGCTGCAAGGAAACGCCGATGAACTGGCGATCGCGCAGAAGATTATCGCCGATCTTGACCGGCCGAGGAAGGTCTATCGGCTGGAGTACACGATCGAGATGATGGACGGAACGAAGCGAGTGAGTGCGCAGCATTATGCGCTGGTTGCGATCGTGGACCAACGGGCAACGCTGAAGCTGGGGAGCCGCGTACCGGTGATGACTGGGAAGATGGACGCCGATACCGACAAAGCATCTTCGCAGGTGCAGTATATGGATGTCGGGTTGAGCATTAGTGCAACGCTGTACGGAAGCGAAGAAGGATTGACGCTGCAGACGAAGGTGGAGCAGTCGTCGCTGGCGGAAGACAAAACGGGTGTTGGCCCGCAGGACCCGGTGCTGCACCAGGCTGTGCTGGAGAATGCGTCGACGGTGACGGTGGGCAAGGCGCTGACATTGGGATCGGTGGACATTCCGGGAGGGACGAACCGGCTGGAAGTGGAAGTGGTGGCGGAGGCGGTGAAGTAGGGGGCGGGGTTCGGCGAAGAACGACCAAAAGCAACCGCAGATCCTTCGACTCACCACCCCCAAACTGAAGTACGTTTGGGGCCCCGTTCGCTCAGAATGACAGCTTATTTGCGACCGATGACAGCTTATTTGCGATATGAGTTGGTGACAGCCTATCTGCGGCGCAGGCTTCGAATTCAAGTCACGAGAGGTGGTTGATGAGCGAGGCGATGCAGGCTGCGCCGAAGCCGTTGTCGATGTTGACGACTGAGACGTTGGGCGAACAGGTGTTCAACATGCCGAGGAGGGCGGCGACGCCGCCAAACGAGGCACCGTAGCCTACGCTGGTGGGGACGGCCAGGACGGGAGCCTGAACGAGTCCGCCGACGACGGTGGGCAGGGCGCCTTCCATGCCGGCGCAGACGATGAGAACGCGGGCGGACTGGAGCGAGGTCTTCTGGGCAAGGAGGCGATGAATGCCGGCGACGCCGACGTCGGCGATGAGTTCGACGGTGTTGCCCATGAGGCGGGCGGTAACGGCGGCTTCTTCGGCAACGGGCAGGTCGCTGGTGCCGGCGCAGACGACGCCGACGGTTCCCTTCCCCGCTGGAGCGGCGGTTTGGCTGAGGGTGATGCAGCGGGCAGTGGGGTGATGCTCGGCCTGGGGTACGACGGCCTGAACGGCGGCCCACATTTCATCGGAGGCGCGCGTGGCGAGGACGTTGCCGCCTGCCTGTGCCATGCGAGAGAAGATGGCGGCGACCTGGGAGGCGGTTTTACCGGCGGCGAAGATGACTTCAGGCATGCCGGTGCGCAGGGCGCGATGGTGGTCGAGCTTGGCGAAGCCGAGGTCTTCAAAGGGGAGATCTTTGAGGCGGGTGAGCGCATCGTGGACGGAGGTGGAGCCGGAGCTGACATCGTTGAGGAGAGATTCGAGGCGAAGACGATCCATTTTGGGGCTCCTAGTGATCCAGCCGCGTGATTTGGTAATTGCTCCCGGACGAATGCGGGCGAGGACGCCCGCAGGACAGCCGGTCTGGAGACCGGCGCTACTGGTCCGGCGCGGTGCATTGATCGGATGGTTTGGTTGCGAGGTAGAGGCTCATAGCGGTCTGATGAACCTGCTTAAGCGGGACGGAGTGCTCGGCGGCGAGGCGGCGGCAGTCTTCGTATTCGGGTGAGGCGTTGGCGACGAGGCCGGAGGGCCAGCGCGCGATCTTGATGCTGACCGGGCCCCAAGGCGTGGTTACGGACTGGAAGTCGCGGGCGAGGGACTCCTTGTTTTCGATGCGCCAGTGGAGGCCGATGGTGGTGGTCTCGCGGAAGATGAGGTCGCGGAGCGCGGGGACGAGGTCGGGGCGGCAGAGCACGGTGAGCTGCACGCCGGTGCGACCTTTTTTCATTTGCACGGTTGCGCGATAGACGTCCCATGCGCCTGCGGCGAGCAGGAGTTCATTGACGTAGCCGAGGAGCTGCGGGCTGGAGTCGTCAATGACGGTTTCGAGGATGGCGATGGGCTCGGCAATGGGCGCGGGTGCGGTGTCGGCCGATTCGCCGATGAGAATCCGGAGGAGGTTGGGCTCGCCCGGTGTGTCTTTGCCGCCTGCGCCGTAGCCGGAGGAGTGGACCCGGATGGGCGGGAGCGGCTCGTAGCGGACGTCGAGCATGCGGAGGATGGAGGCGCCGGTGGGGGTTACGCGCTCCATGGGCGGGCCGGCGGCGTAGACAGGTGCGTCGCCGAGCAGGGCGAGTGTGGCGGGGGCGGGAACGGGCAAGGTCCCATGCTGGCAGACGACGGTGCCGCTGCCGACGTTGAGGGGCAAGGCAAGCCAGCGGTCGATGTTGAGGGATTCAGCGCCCGCAGCGGCGCAGACGATGTCGACGATGGTGTCGATGGCGCCGACCTCGTGGAAATGGACCTTTTCGACGGGGATGGAGTGGATGGCGGCTTCGGCTTCGCCGAGAAGCTGGAAGGCGCGGCTGGAGCGGGCCTTTACGGAATCAGAGAGCGGCGCGGCGGCGATGATCTTTAGAATGGAGCTGAGGTGACGATGGGGGGCGTGGGAGTGGGGTGTCGGGTGTTGGGTGTCGGGTGTCGGGTCGGAAGTGAGGACGTCGACTTTGGTTCCGGTGATGCCGCCGCGGACGACCTTGCGGGATTCTAGGCGGGCACCGATGTCGAGGGCGGCGGTCGTCTCTTCAAGCAGGGTGATGGGGACGCCAGCGTCGACGAGCGCGCCGAGGAACATGTCGCCACTGATACCGGAGAAGCAGTCGAGATATCCGATTCGCATTGCTTTGTGATTCTAAATTGTGGACGGGTTGGTCGGGTGCGCGAATAGCAGCTGGGTCTCCCACCCGGCGGGTTGGTTTGGTTAGGATGGGCGAGCTGAGGGTCGTGGACTCCCATGTCTCAGAAGCGAGACATGGGGCACCCGAGCATTTCTATTGTGCGGGCTTTAAAGAGAGTGAACTATGCGCCGCGGCGGAGGAGGACGTCGGCGGGGACGACGGCGTTGAGGGATCCGGAGCGGAAGCCTGCGGTGTCGAGGGTGACGTACTGGTAGCCGGCCTGGCGGAGGGCGGCTGAGATGGCGTCGAATGTCTCGATTGCGAGAGCACGGGGCAACTCGGCGCGAGCGATTTCGACGCGGGCGAGGTCGCCGTGGTGGCGGACGCGGAACTCGCGGAAACCGAGGGTGCGGAGACTGTCTTCGGATTTTTCGATCTGCTCGAGGACTTCGCGGGTGACGGCACGGCCGTATTCGACGCGCGAAGAGAGACAGGGAGCGGCGGGGCGGTCCCAGAGCGAGTAGCCGGCGGTGCGGGCGAGGGTGCGAATTTCGGATTTGGTGAGGCCGACTTCAGCAAGGGGCGCGAGGACGGCGTGCTCCTGTGCGGCGCGCTGGCCGGGACGAAAGTCGCGGGTGTCGTCGGCATTCATGCCGTAAGCGATGTGGGTGAAGCCGAGCTTGGGACCGAGTGAGCCCATGACGTCGAAGAGCTCGTCTTTGCAGTGGAAGCAGCGGTTGAAGTCGTTGCGGGCGTACTCGGGGCGGTCGAGCTCTTCGGTAGCGATGACGTGAAGCGGCATGCCGAGACCGCGGGCGAAAGCGCAGGCCTCGTCGAAGTCGCGACGGGCGAGCGAAGGCGAATCGGCGATGACGGCGATCATGCGCGAGCCGAGAAGACGGTGGGCGGTAGCCGCGAGATAAGCGGAGTCGACGCCGCCGGAGTAGGCGACCATCAGGCTGCCCAGCTCGAGCAGACGCGCCTCGAGAGCCTCGAGTTTGGACGTTGGATAATCCGCGGATTCGACGGGAGAAAAACCGGTGGGAAGAGTAGCCGCCATGGGGCAGATTATACGCGTTGATGGAGTTGCGGTGCAGGTGGGTGGGATAGGCTGGAAGGGAAATCGAGCGCGGCATGAGCAAGAGCCAGATCGACTTGTGGGTGGGGTATCCCGACGACCTGAAGGACGAGGCGACGGCGCTAGCCTGTGCGCGGTTGATGAGCGAGGACGAGCGGGCGCGGTGGGAGCGTTTCAAGTTCGAACGGCACAAGCGGGAGTATCTGGCGACGCGGGCGCTGGTGCGGACGGCGCTTTCGGCCTATGCGGAGATTGCTCCGGAGGCGTGGCGGTTTGAGGCAGGCGAGCACGGGAAGCCGGCGATTGGGCACGATTCAGACCGGCTGGGACTGGGTGGGCAGGCAGCGGGGCTCGGGTTCAACCTGTCGAATTCGCTGGGGCTGGTGGTGTGCGCGGTGAGCCATGGGGCGGAGATTGGCGTGGACGTGGAGCCGTATGCGCGCGCGGGGACGATTGAGGAAGTGGCGGAGAAGTTTTTTTCGGCGCGGGAGCTGGAGCAGCTTGAGACCTTGAGCGGGGATGAGCGGCGCGAGCGCGGGCTGACGCTGTGGACGCTGAAAGAGGCTTACATGAAGGCGCGCGGACTGGGGATGGCGCTGCCGACGAATCTGTTTTCGTTTGTGTTTGAGGGCGGAGGCGGAATCCGGTTGGAGATCGATGCAGAGGCGGGCGATGGGCCGGAGCGATGGCAGTTCTGCGTCCTGAATCATGGGGGCGATCACGCCGAACATCGGATTGCGCTGATGGTGGAGAGCAGCGGCGCGCCGGAGCTTGAGGTATGGGAGATGCGGCCGATGCTTGCGGAGCCGAGGCGGGAAGAGATCGGGGACGTTAAGTGGCATTCGGCGAGGAGTGGGTAACAAGATTTTCGTATCCCACCCATTTCGCAAGAAGCCGCGAAATGGATGGGGCACGGCGCAGATTGGGTTGGTGAAGTCGGGGCGGAGTGAGGTTCGTTGACTCCCAGGTCCCCAAGTGCGAGGGATCTCCACCCCACGAACGTGGACCTGTCCATGGGGACCCCGGACCTGGGGCACCCACTATCAAGAAGATTGAGGCTGTGTGCTTCCTAACGCTGGACGTTTTCGAACTCGCGATGGTGGGGCGGGTTCACTGGCGCGACCGGACGCGGATCGGGATGCGGGAAGAGCGACTCGAGCATGCGGGCGAAGTGCTGCACGTTGGGCTCGAAGAGCATGTAGATATGTTCGGTGGGAACGTCGCGGATTTCAAGGCCGCCAGCAGCCAGCCGCCCCCAGCCGAGAGTGGGATCTTCGCGTTTTCCGAGAACCTCAGGGCCTCGATCGGAAGCACGCATGAGGGTGATCTTTCCGGCGTAAGGCTCCCACACATGCGTGGCAAGGGCGCGGCGGTGGGCCTCGTCCATGAGGAAGTAGCGGAGATGGAGGGTGAGCGGGATTCCCGCGAGCTTGAGAGCCTTGCAAGCGAGTCGGCGGCCGCGCACCTGGATAAGGCCACCCCAGTACTTTGCTTTGACGGCGATCTTGTTTCCGATGTAGGGCAGGCCGCCTTCGCGGAGGCCTTTGAGGAAGCCGACTGCGCGCGCCCTGGGAGCGACCCACCTCTCATGACCGGGGACGAAGGCGTCAAACATAATGACCAGTGCCGGTTCGACGCCTTGGGCGTGAAGCTGGCGGGCCATTTCGAAGGCGACGTTGCCGCCAAAAGAGGCGCCGCCGATGAGATAAGGGCCTTGAGGATAGAAGGCCTGCATTTCGCTGACATAGATAGAGGCGAGCTCTCCGAGCGAGGTTTCGCCGATCTCCGGTCGAGTGATGAGTGGCGACTTGAAGGCATAGAAGGGCTGGTCAGGGCCGAGGGCTCTTGCAAGCTGTTCGTAGAAGAGGACATCTCCGCCGATGGCGTGGACGCAGAAAAGCGGAATACGCGAGCCGTAGGGCTGAATGGGCACGAGCGCTGACCAGACGCGCGATTCGACGGCATCCGGCTGACGAAGCTTGCCGATGACCTCGCCCAGTTGGCGGACGGTGCGTGCCTCGAAGAGGACCGCCAGTTCAAGATCCACCTGCCAGGCTTTTCGAATTCGGGCGAAGAGCCGCACACCGATGAGCGAGTGGCCGCCGAGGGCGAAGAAGTCGTCGTCGATGCCAACCTGCTCGACGCCGAGGAGATCGCGCCACCAGAAGATGAGGGTGGCTTCAATGCTTTCGCCGGTTGCGGCGGGCTGGACGGCTGGAGCAGTGGTTGCGGTTCGGAGGACCGCGGTTGGTGTGGACTCCGCAATCAGGTTGAGGGGCTGCGGAACGACAACTACAGCGAGAGGCGCGCGAGACTGGAGGATGCGCGTAAGGGCGCGGACGCCTTCGGCGGGCGCGATGGCCGGGCGGTCGAGGATTTCAATGAGACGTTCGCCGGCGGCGGGAGTGTCGGAGGCTCCGCCGCGCTCGTAGAGAGAGCGCGTGAGGTCGTTGGGGATGCGGCGCATGGCAAAGCCCTCGATCTCGGCGATTACACGGTTTTCGGGATCGAGGAGGGTGATATCGAATGTGATGACTTCGCCGCGATGGGAGCTTTCGGTCCCATTTCGGCTGAGGCTTTCGCTTCTAGAGCGGATAAAGCTGAAGAACCGCGCAGGCAGGGGGCGGTAAGCCCGGATGGTCTTGTAAAGGATGGGCAGATAGAGCGCGGTGGAGCTTTCGTAGTTCTCCAAGAGGTAGAGGGAGGCTCCGGTGGCCGTGTCGAGCAGGCCGGGGTGGAAGTGAATGCCGTTGAGATCGCCGGCGAATCTGGCGTCGAGCTCGATTTCAGCCAGGGCTTCGCCGTTGCCGATGCGCAGACGGCGGAGCGAGCGCCAGCGCGGGCCGAAGTCGAACTCGTTTTCCTGGCGGCGGCGATTGTTTTCATCGAAGACATGCTCGCGCAGATTGCAACGCGCAAAGATTGCGTCGAGATCGAGATTGGCCGGCGCGGCGGTGGGCGAGGGTGCGATTGAGGGGGCGATGGTGCCGGAGGCGTGCTCGGCCCAAGCGTCTGGGGACCAAGGGACCAGGGGATCAGGGGACGAGGGGACTAAGGGACCGGAGAAGATAGAGAAGCGCCAGGAGCCCTTGGGGAGGCTTGGATCCGAATCGCGACGAAGCTGGACACGGACCTGGCGGGACTCAGTGGCGGAGAACATGGCGGGCGAGAGGAACTGCGCGTCGCGGATTTCAAAGGCGGTGGCGCCGGTGGCGCGGATGAAGGCGCTGGAAACCATCTCGATGTGTGTGGTTCCCGCGATGAGAGCTTTGCCGCCCTTGAGCTTGTGTTCGGCGAGGAGCCAGCGGCCGGCCTCAGAGAATTCGCCGGCGTAGACGACCTCGTTGGGGGTGTTGAGCAGGAGTTGCTCAAGCCAGGGGTGGGTGGAACGCGGGCGCGCGCCCATGCCGATGTCGTTCCAGAGTCCCCAGTTGACGACGGTGACGGGGCCCTTGCGGCTTTGAGCAAAGGCGTCGAGGAAGGCGTTGGCGGCGGCGTAGTCGATCTGCCCTGCGGGGGCAAGGATGGAGCTGACGGACGAGAAGAGAACGAAGCAGCGGAGCGATTCGCCGCGGAGGGCTTCTTCGAGGGCGAGGGTTCCCTGGACTTTGGGCGCGAGAACGCGGGCAGCGCCCTCGGCAGTCTTGAGCATGAGCGGACCGTCGTCGAGGA
>Ga0181517_10001705_pt1 | contig 23706 bp, 20 predicted proteins | sample PEATcosm2014_Bin_31_FD_119748 | JGI IMG/M metagenome (GOLD analysis project Ga0181517, IMG submission 119748) | Peatland microbial communities from MTU Mesocosm Facility, Houghton, MI, USA - PEATcosm2014_Bin01_30_metaG | ecosystem: Environmental > Terrestrial > Soil > Wetlands > Peat | place... | reverse complement strand
CGTGGTGGTCGTTGTCGGCGTGGTGGTCGTTGTCGGCGTGGTGGTCGTTGTCGTGGTGGTCGTGGTGGTCGTGGTGGTCGTGGTAGTGGCGGCGCCCGCTGAAGGGGCGGAAAGCGTGGAGGCCATGAAACCGGCCACGACGGCGATCGTTGCCAGTACCACCGTCCCAGGCACAGCATGCCGGCTGCGCCGGCCCTGGCGTCTGTAGGTCATCTTTTTCCTTTTCTTTTGGTCTTCTTTTGGTCTCGAGCCTGCTGGTCGAGCTTTCTCAGGGCTGAGCCCTGCTGCGCTCTACACCAGAGGGCGAGGACATTGCGAGCACCGGAGAACTCGCTCGGCAATGATCGTGCGCGTCATACGAGCCGGCTACACCTGTAGCTCTGGACAACGGGCCCAAGCATCAAGAGCGATGGGTTCGCGCCACCTCAGTTCTTACGCGCCATTGGTTTGTAGAAGAACTCTTGCACCGTCCGGGACCACAGGATGCGAACTCGGCCTCAGATCCCACCCGAAACCGCGTTGACCGCGGAACAGCGGCAAAGAAGGAACCGACGTCGACCATGGCACGCTCCTAGCGCAGGCATTGTGATGTCGCTACCAGGGTCTGGAGTACCGCCCCCAGCCAGTGCGGGCTGGCCCAACACGTCCGGGGCTGTTATCGCGTCACCACAATTGTACACCTTTTGGGACGGTGGCGGCAACGGGCGGTACTGGCTACCCACGCCGTCTGGCCCCGCCTTTTGTAGCAAAAACCACACTACTCAGCAGGCCGACAGGTATGAGGGCCCCGATCACCCATATAAGCATTGCATCAACACCACCCTTGAGGCACGTGTAAAAGAACATGCGCTACCGGGGTCCGGAGCAACGCCAACGAACTCATCCTACCACCGCTGCGCCCGGGCTTTCGACGTTACACCCGAAGCGAAGAAAGTACGTGAACGGCAAAAAAGATCTTTGATGAGCCGGCCCCGCCAGGTACCCATATAACGATAGGCTTTTACAGGTCTCGCTCACGTCCAGGCACTCCCGCCCCGACGCCAAAGCAGGCAGATCGGGAGGCCCACATGGGATCTCCATCAGCAACGCCCACCGCTTCTGGGACCGTTGACCTTAGCCGTCCCGGTGAAGAAGAAGTAGCAACTTCCGACCCACTAGACGGTTTCGGCCCAGTTCTGGCGGCGGTGGCCCAAAGGGACCACGATTCGGACGAGCTCACCGCCGATCGGCTGGAAGCGGGCCACAAGTTCTTGGAGGACTTCGGCGCGGCCTGTGCGGCCGAGGTCCGGCCGGCGATGGATGCCGTGGTCAGCCGGCTCCAACAGCTCGGCGGCGGCGGAGTGGTCGAGGAGCACACCGGTAACGAGGTCCGCTTTCGCAACCCACGAGTGACCCTATGGATGTCGCTGAAAGGCGAGATCGTCGGGGAACCACGCCTTGACCGTTACCCCTACCTGCAACTAGAGGCCGACGTCGAGAGGCGAAAGGTACAGGTCGACGAGGGCGATATGTGGCGTGGGGCCGGAGGGCACAGTAGCGGTCGCGTGGCCGCTTGGGACCTCTCCGAGCTCACCGGCGACAAGGTGACCAAGGAGCTGCTAGCGATCGCCCGCCGCGCCGCGGAGTAAGCGTGGGCTAGGGCCCTGAGGTGGCTTGTGGCTGCGCCCCACCACCTCTGCGGCTCACCACCTCTGCGGCTCACCACCTCCGCGGCTCACCACCTCCGCGGCTCGGCCGCCGCTCCCGAGCCCGGGTCAGTTGCCCTTCGGTTCGGGCGGCACCTCTGCGGCTTTCCCCCTGCCGTTGGCCGAGGGTGGAGGTAGCTTGGCCATGGCGCCCGTCTCCCGGGACAAGAAGGCGCCGATCTCCTGGATCGTGCTCATGAGCGGACCAGGGAAGACCACCGTCGTGTTCTTGTCGACACCGATCTCGATCAGGGTCTGCAGGTTGCGGAGCTGGAGCGCCAGCGGGTGTACCATCATGATGTCGGAGGCTTCCCCGAGAGCACTAGCGGCCAGGGACTCGCCTTCTGCCGCGATGATCTTGGCCCGCTTCTCGCGCTCCGCCTCTGCCTGACGGGCCATGGCCCGCTTCATCGTGTCCGGTAACTGGATGTCCTTTAGCTCCACCAGGGTCACGAGCACGCCCCAATCCGCGGTTTGGATGTCGAGGATCTCCTTGATGTCCACGTTGATGCGGTCGGTCTCCGCCAGCATCTCGTCGAGAGTGTGCTGGCCCACGACCTTGCGCAGCGTTGTCTGGGCGATCTGGTTGATCGCGGCCTCGATATTCTCGATGGCGATGACCGATTTGGTCGCGTCCACGACGCGGTAATAGGACACGGCCGACACGTCAACGCTCACGTTGTCCCGGGTGATGATGCCCTGGGACTGGATCGGCATCGTAACGATCCGGAACGACACCTTGCGCAGCACGTTGACGAACGGCACGATAGCGACAAGTCCCGGGCCCTTTTCACCGGTGACCCGGCCGAAGCGGAACACGACCCCTTTTTCGTACTGCTGGACTATGTGAAAAGCGGACGCGAGCACGATCAGGGCAACGACCACCACAACGACGATGGCCACGATCACGCCCGTCATGTGCGCTCTGCTCCGGGTTGCGGCGCTCCTTTGCCAAGGAGACCACGAGCGACAGGCCCGGCCCACGTAACCGCCGCCCAGGGACGCAGCCGGTCGCCCTTTAGAGTTCCCTCCAGGCCGGGGATGAGGTCATGGCGGGCTTGGTAGATGAACACTGCGTCAACACCACCCTTGTTCACGTGTTAGGGAGCGCAGACGCCACCGGGGTCCGGAGCAACGCTGACTACCTCACGCTACCACCGCTACCGCCGTTGACAAGGCCGCCCTGCGGGCCGGTGTGACCACTGAGGGGGTGGTCCCGGCTCCTTGACGGGTGCGTGGCCGCGGTTTATCCTTCACGCAAGCGTCGAGCCGCCCGTACTACATTGCCAGGGCGGTACCGATCGGGGAGCAGCGCTCCCCGGGAAAGGGAATGTTATGTCCGCCGAGTTCGACCAGCTCAACAGGGCCTAGAGGAGGTCGGTTGACTCCTGGTCCGTCCTCGGGCGGGTTCTTGGGCATCGAGCAGTTGGCTAACGAGGTCGACTCAGGGCGGGTCGACACCGTCTTGGTCGCGATAGCCGACATGCAGGGCAGGCTCCAGGGAAAGCGCTGCGATGCGCGCTTTTTCCTCGACCATGTGCGCACCGATGCCACCGATGCCTGCAACTACCTGCTCGCCGTGGACATCGAAATGAGGACGGTCGACGGGTACGCGATATCGTCGTGGGAGCGTGGCTACGGCGACTTTGTCATGCGGCCCGACCTGAGCACCTTGCGCTGGGTGCCCTGGCAGCCGGGCACCGTCTTATGCCACGCCGACGTCGAGTGGGAGGATGGCCGCCCTGTCAGCCCCGCCCCGCGCCAGGTACTGCGCCGCCAGATTGCACGTTTGTCCGAGCGAAGCTGGAGCGCGTACGCCGGTACTGAGCTCGAGTTCATGGTCTTTCGCGACACGTACGAGGAGGCATGGTCCCGGGGGTACCGGGGCTTGACACCATCAACGCAGTACAACGTCGACTACTCGCTGTTGGGCACAGCCCGGGTCGAGCCGTTGCTCAGGCGGATCCGTCTCGAGATGACAGGGGCAGGCATGCAGGTCGAGTCGGCCAAAGGAGAGTGCAACCTGGGCCAGTTCGAGATCGCGTTCTACTACTCCGGCCTTTTGGAGAAGGCCGACGAGCATGTCCTGTACAAGTTAGGGGCGAAGGAGATCGCCGCCCAGGAGGGCATGAGCCTCAGCTTCATGGCTAAGTTCGACCAACGGGAAGGCAATTCTTGCCACGTCCACATATCGTTGCGTGACGATGACGGCACGCCGCTGTTCGTGGGCCGCGAGCCCAAGGCTATGTCCGAGACTTTCCGGCACTTCCTGGCCGGCCTCCTCGCCACCACCCGTGAGCTGACCTTCTTCTACGCTCCCACTGTCAACAGCTACAAGCGCTTTGCCCCCGGGACGTTCGCCCCGACGGCGGTGGCCTGGGGCCACGACAACCGGACGTGTGCGTACCGCGTTATCGGCCATGGTCCGGGCCTGCGGGTGGAATGCCGCATCCCGGGCGCTGACGTCAACCCTTACCTGACATTGTCCGCGCTGGTAGCCGGCGGCCTGCACGGGATCGAGAACGAGATCCCCCTCATCCCTGCCTTCGAGGGCAACGCCTACGCCTCCGAGCGGCTCACACACGTCCCAAGGTCTCTGTCCGAAGCGGCCACCTTGTTCGAACAGAGCACCGTCGCCCGCCACGCCTTCGGCGATGACGTGGTCGACCATTACGTGAACATGGCCCGGGTAGAGCTCGACGCCTTCGGCGCCGCCGTAACCGACTGGGAACTGGTCCGCGGGTTTGAACGCTACTGATCCGGCTTGCATGAGTACCCGGGGGAGCTCAGCCCCCGGGTACTCAAAGCCCGCCGCGGACCTCTACACGGGAGGCCCGACCGTCCCAATTGCTTAGGAAGGGCAGGCGTTGCTGCCGGCATACCCACCGGCACTGGCGGCGATCCCGGCCGGGACCCAGTTGCTGTTGACGATGACGCCGGCGGGAACGTCCCCGGGAGCGTACAAGTCAATGGCGTCCTGGGCCGCGGTCATCACCTGTGTAACTGACATGCAACCGACAAGTGTGATCTGGTCGGGCGCAAGGACCGACGAAAGCTGAGGGCCGGCACAGGGGCTGGCGCCGGTGTACTCACCAGAATTGGCCACCATCGCGGCAGGCAACCAGTTCCCGTTGACGATCAGGCCGGCGGGCTGGCTTCCCGGAAGGTAAAGGGCCACAGCTTGTTCTGCTGCTGTCGATACCTGAGCCGACGAGATGCAACTTCCGTTGAGCACGATCTGGTCCGAGGGCAGGACCGGCGGTGGGTCGGTCGGGTTGGCGGCTGCAGCCACCCCGGCGAACCCGAGGACGAGTGGTGCCATCAAGATAGGGATGGCAAGGAACCTCTTTAGGTGAAGCTTAGACATGTGCAACTTCTTCTACCTTTCTTTGTTTGTCTTTCCAGACCGGCCCGCCTATAGTGTTCAGAGTTCTGACCATCGCGGCGTAGCCGGGTAAGCATTGACGCGGCCCAACATGTAAGCGGGAGAGCCAAATGAAAGGGCCTTAAAACTAAGCGTTTTGTTCATAAATCAGCTTGGGCCCGTCCGAGGGACGTTCGCCTTCACGGGTCGTGCGAGCAGGGCCCCTCTTGGGGCCGAGGCAGGCACGGGTAACGAAAGCTGGCTAGCCGCCAAGGAAATTATTTGCCTCTCTTGGCACTGGTCGACCTTGGCTTAGCACTATGGCCGTCACCAGGGACCGGAGCAACGAGGCACTCGAAGGTGCTCTTGGCGGTATCCTACAGGGCCCAGGCCGCAAAGCGCGCGACAAAGCGCCAACCTTCCGGGTTCGGGGACCGACGAAACAGCCTCCCCGCTCCTAAAGCAACGGCACGAGTGTCCCGATAACACGAATTAGCTACCAGGCACCGATGGGGGAACATTGGGACCGCGTCTCAAGGGGATAACTGCTCTGGTCCCGCTGGTGGCGAGCCTGGTCGTAACGATGGGGCCTGTATCGGCGGGGGCGGACGGCACGGCCTACGTGGCACCTGGCCGGGGCGACCTGTTCGACGCCCCGCTGGTGGGGGCGGGCCCCCGTCTTCCCATCACCTCGGCCGCCGGCCAGGACGTGTGGCTGGTGACCCGGGCCGGTCGGGTTTTCGCCTACGGCGACGCCCGCGACTACGGTGACGCCCACTCCTCTACGCCCGTGGTGGGCGCCGCCGCCACCCCCGACGGCGGGGGCTACTGGCTGGTCACGGAGGGTGGCGGAGTCTTCAGCTTCGGCGACGCGGGCCGGTTCGGGTCGTTGGGCGGTCACCACCTGGCCGGCCCGGTGGTGGGCCTGGCCCCCACCGCCGACGGGAAGGGCTACTGGCTGGCCACGGCAGCCGGCGCCGTCTACGGCTTCGGCGACGCCGCCGGCCACGGCCTGGGCGCGGCCAGCGCCCTGGGCGTAGGCCCGACGACGGGCCCGGTGGTGAGCATCGTCGCCGACCCGGGAACGCAGGGCTTTTGGCTGGCCACCGCCAGAGGGACCGTGCTGGGCTACAGCGGCGCCGCCACCTACGGCCCGGCCCATCTGCCGGCGGCAGTGGTGGCCGTGGCGGCCACGCCCGACGGCCGAGGGTACTGGGTCGTGGCCGGCGACGGCCGCACCGCCACCCGGGGCGACGCCAGCAAGCACGGCGCTCTCAACGGCGCCTACCCGCAGCCCGTGGTCGGGATGGCAATCGACCGCACCGGCAACGGGTACTGGATGGCCACCGCCAACGGGCACGTTTTCTCCTACGGCACCGCCGGCACGGTCGTCTCTCCCCCCGGCTCGCCCTCCGTGGTCGCCATCGTGGCCGCGTCCCCCGCCGCCGGGTCGCCCAGCCTCACCGCCTCCACGCCGGGCGGGCTGAACATCACTACGACAGCCTTGCCCGGCCTAGTAGCCGGCCAGGCTTACTCGGCCCAATTGGCAGCCTCCGGGGGCACCGCGCCCTACTCCTGGACACAGGTCGGCGGGGCCCTGCCCCCAGGCTTGGCCATGAGCGCGGCCGGCGCCATCAGCGGGACAGCTGACCCCGGGCTGAGCGGCGCGTTCGGTTTCACTGTCCAAGTTACGGGCTCTTCGGTCACGTCGCCACGGCCCGCCACGGCCACCTTCACCATTGCGGTAATGAGCAGCCCGGCGGCCTCACCGGCACTGACCCAAGTCCCGCTTTCCGAAGTGCACAGCCAGAACTGGTCGGGCTACGTGGCTACCGCAGGGCCGTACACAGCCGTTTCGGGCAGCTTCACGGTCCCGTCGTTGAGCCCCGGCACGCCCGCTCAGGACATGGTGTCGGAGTGGGTAGGGATAGACGGCTCCGACAACACCTCGCTGGTACAGGCCGGCGTGTCCGAAGTCCCCGACCCGTACAGTGCGGCGACGTTCGACGTGATCGCGTGGTGGGAAGTCCTCCCGATCGCCAGCCAACCCATCACGACCATGACGGTGAGCCCCGGCGACGAAGTGAGCGTAGCAATCACCCAGGTAAGTGGTACCAGCTGGACCATCCACCTCACTGATGCCACAAAAGGACAGAGCTACACCCAAGACGTGGGTTATACGGGACCGGGCACGTCGGCCGAATGGATCGTGGAGGCGCCTACTGACAGCCAGACCGACCAACAGATCGGCTTGGCCCCCTACAGTCCGGCCGTGACGTTCAGCGGCCTTGCCGCGACCGGTAGCTCTGCTGCCTTGTCGGAACTGGCCATGGTGCAGGAAGGCCAACAGGTCGCGAGCCCTTGTGCGCTCAACCCGGCTGGGTTCAGTGTGGCTTATGGGGCCACCGCCCCGTCAGCACCGTAACCGGTTGGTGGTCGCGGCGTCTGACCGTAGTACTTTTGGCTGGTTTAAACGCCCACCGTTGGCCGGTCGTTTCAGTCCGGTTCATCGACTTCCACCGCAGGCAGGTCGCGCACCTCGTCCTTGCTCAGGTTGAGCCGCACGCCGTCTTCGACGTCCTTGACGGCACTTATGGGGATGGCCACCCGCTTTTGGCCCCAGAGATGGCCCTCGTCGAGCAGGACGTGGGTGACAGAATGGTCACCGGGATGCACGACCAGTCCCCGCACTCGCCCGATGGCGCCGTCGGTGGCAAATACGTGGTCGCCCCGGCGCACCTCGACTTCGCCCTCGGGCACGCTGTCGTTGGTGACGACCACCGGACCGGGCGCTTGCATGCCCATGCCCATGCCCACACCACCCATGCCGAGGGACCCTACGCCCAAGCCGTAGTAGGGCCACGACAGCATTTGGTCCTGGCCGTAGCCAAACCGGCCGTTCCCGCCGGGGATGAACTGGGTCACTTCGGCCTCATCGAGCTTTTCGAACTCAGCCGTGGTACATGCCAGGCTGACCCCGTCGGTGGTCGGGGTAGCCAGGTTTATCGGCACGAGACGGCCTTTTTCTCGGCCGTGCTTCGGTTCGACCACGAGATGGGTGAGGGCACGCGCTATGGGGTCGATCACCACGCGTCTCAGCTCCCCGCACGGCCCATCGCTGGAGGACACTTCGCTCCCGATCGTAAACTCTGTCGGTTCGCTCATGGTTGACTGCTCTTTCTTCTCTAAGCGGCCTTTAGGCCGGTACGACGACGTTCATATCCTGGGGAGAAGGGGCCCGGCAGCTGGGGCGGCCCTGAAGATGGCCGCGCCGTAAGTCGGCCAGAGATGGTGAGGAAGAAGATCCGGGAAAGGTTTTTGGCACTGTCCTGCCTCAGGCACTGCGAAACATCGCGTTACCAGGGTCTGGAGTACCGCCCCCGGCCAGCTCGTACCGGCCAGCTCGCACTGGCCTGCACGTCGGGGAATTTGTCGTGTCTTTTCTAAGCTTACACCCATTTTGGGTGGGCGCGAGGTGCGAGACGACTTTCACGTCCGGCGGCTGGCTGATCTTGTCGCCGCCGACCGCCACGATCTATACGGCACTGCCGACGGCACCTGCACGGGACCTCCGGGGCTTGCCCGGGGGGCTGGTAGGGGCCGTGTTGCCGACAAGGACGTCCAGGACCTCGCCGATGGTCCCTTCCCGGCCTACCGCTTCCCGGAGGGGCAGGTGGGACTGGATCTGGTAGCGGTTACGACGGGCATCGGTGTCCTTGTCCTTGACGACGTACCCTGCGGCCGCCAGGTCGGTCACGATGGCATAGGTGCGACGCTCGGTTATGCCCAGGGTGGCGGCGATGTCGCGCAGGCGCGCTCCGGGGTCATGGGCGATGCAGACCAGCACCCGGGCATGGTTGGTAAGAAAGCCCCACTCTGACATCGTCACTAGTCTACCTTACAAAATTCTAGAAATCTATAACTAGTACTGTAAAACTAAAGTACCATGGGGTAGACGTTCGAGGCACAGTGGTCGTAGACCGCCAGCCGTTCGAGCGTCAATGAAAGAGTGCGACCATGTTGATGCGATTCGAGCCGTTCCGCGAGTTCGACCGTCCCTCCGAAGATCTCCTTGCCGATAACCGCCTCCACCACGTACCGGTGGACGCCTACCGCCGGGGCAACGATTTCAAGGTCGACCTCGACTTGCCCGGCGCCGACCCGGGCTCGATCGACCTGACCGTCCAGGCCGACCTCCTCACTGTGCGGGCCACGCGGTCGTCACATGAGGCCGAGGGCGACGAGGTCCAGGTGGCCGAGCGCGGCCACGGGCAGTTCGGTCGTCAACTGTTCCTCGGTGAGAGCCTCGACCGGGAGCACATCGCCGCCAACTACCACGACGGGGTGCTGACCATCACCATCCCGGTGGCCGAACAGGTCAAGCCCCACAAGGTCGAGATAAGCCACATGGGCAATGTGCCCGGCCCCGTCGAGGCCAGCACGGTCAGCGCCTGAACCGCGGGGGACTTCAACCGGCAGCACCGTTCACCCATGGTGCTCGCCGGCGAGGTCGTCGTTGACAGCTCGGGCACGGAGGTACAACCACAATGTTGCTAATAGAACACGGTCCCCGCGGAGCCGTCGATGTCGGCCGCCGCAAGCCCACTTGGGTCATTTGCGATGGAAAACGAGTCGCCAAGTTCCAGTTTGTCGGAGCAAAGGGCCGCGGCGGCTACCTCACCCTCGTACCGGTCGACAAGAGCGGGGCACAACCCCGGACCGAGTACCTGACCCACAGGGCCCTCTCCCGTGAGGCGGCCACTACCGAGCCCCCAGTTACGTTCCCGTCGTGAGGACTTCCTGGCCCGAAGCCACCAGGTCCCGTACGTGGACGACAGCCTCGTCGAGGTCCGCCATGTCGCGCTCGAAAGCGCCCACCGGCGTAAGGAAAACGAAGGTCACGCGCACGACCGGTGCGCCCGTCGCCCCGGCCACAGCCAACGCGTACGAGGCCCCCTGGTTCCGGTAGGCAGCCACCCTGCTGTCGAGCGAGGCGGCACCCGACGTGGACGCCGTCTTGTAGTCGACCACTACCAGGCCTTCATTTCCTCGATATAGAAGGTCGATGTAGCCCTCGAGCAGGCGGCCGCCGACGGGAGTGCACACGTAGACCTCTCGCCAGTGAGGGCAGCGGGCCGCCTCTCGCACCGATGGTGAGCCCAGGGCGGAAACGGCCAGCTGCTGGACTATCTCTTGGCGTTCCTGGACTGCTTCTGCCTCGCATTGTGCCGCTACCGCCGCCTCTAGGCCCGCCCCGGTGGCCAGGTCGACCGTCTGGAGCACGCCGTGGACGGCCCGGCCCACTGACGTGCCGTAGCGGCCCTTCAACCACGGCGGGAGGTCCAGGTCCCGCGGCCGCTTGTCCAGCCCGGGATCGGTCTCGGCCTCGACATCGGACGTGCCCTCGTCGGTGAGGGCGGTCGCCGCCACCGCCCTCGGCACGGACGCGGAGGCCAGGGCCGCGGCGAGCTCGGCCTCCCAGACGGCGAACGGCGGCAGGGCTGCGGGAGGCCCGGCCACCGCTTGGTGCACCGCGGCCGAGCCCTCGCCGGCGGCCCCGTCCACCAACCCGGCAAGTACGTCCCCCATGCCGTCGACGAGAAGCTCGGCGTTCGTACGCTTGACCGGCTCGGGCTCGTTCTTGCGTTGCTTGCGGTGCAGGGAGACCACCAGGTGGTCCTGTGCCCGGGTGCAGGCCACATACAGGAGGCGGGCCCGTTCGTCCAGGCTCATCTGCTCGTCGATGGGCACCCACGCCCGGTACTCCTCGGTGGCCACGTCCTGGCCGAAGTTGTAACCAACTCCCCCACCGGGCGGGAAGACGACCTGAGCCGGGGCCGGCCACGCCCTCGGGACCGTCGACATCCCCGACAAGACCGTGATGGGGAACTCCAGGCCCTTGGCGGCATGGACGGTCATGACGCGCACGGCGTCGTCGTCGCTCTCGGGCAGCACGGCCTCGGCCACCCTGGCCCCCTCCGCCGTCTGACGGCCCACCCAGGCCAGGTACTGGCGGACGTTGCCACCGACGGCGTCGTGCCAGGCTCGGGCCTGGTCGATAACAAAGCGCAGGCGCCGCCAAACGTCGCGCGGCCTGCCCTCGCTGAAGCCCAGCTCGAAGGCGCGCCGGTCCCGGGCGATGCCGTCGAGCAGTTCGGAGGGGGCGAGCCAGTGGTGCTGGTCATAAAGCGAGCGCAGGTACGCCAGCCCCGCCAGTACGGGGTCGTCGGCCGGCACGCTGGCGGGTTGGTCGGCCAGGTAGCTGAGGTGCCCGCCACGCTCGGCCCGGAACCGGAACAGGTCGTCGTCCCCGCAGGCCAGCAACGGGGTACGCAAGGCCGAGACGGTAGTGAGGCGATTGGTCGGGTCGTCGACCGCCCGCAGCACCATCAACAGGTCACGGACGGGCCGGCTGGCATAGACGAGCGAGCTGGCCTCGGCCCGGAAGGCGGTCCCGGCCCTGTCCAGGGCGTCCTCCAGGAACGGCAGGGACGTGCGGGCCGGGACGAGGACGGTGATGTCGCCGAGCCGGGCCGGGCGCCAACCACCCTGGCCGTCGTGGACCTGCCAGCCCTCGTTAACGGCCCGGGCCACCGTCGCGGCCACCTCGGCCGCTTCCGCGGCGCGCAGCTCGTCGGCCCCGGTACCCGCGGGATGGGGCTCGCGCCCCAGGACCGAAACGGCCGGGCCGCGCTCGGCGGCGGTCCGCGTCGGGACCAGGGGGATGTAGTCGGGCTGGGACGGAGCGGGCAGGTCCACGGTCGCGACCTCGCTCATGAGCGCGCCGAAGGTGGAGTTGACCCACGCGATGATCGGCCCGACGGTCCGGAAGTTGGCCGTGAGCTCCACCCGGCGGCCCACGGCCCCGAAGCGGCGGGCGGCACCGAGGAACGTAGATATGTCGGCTCGGCGGAACCGGTAGATGGACTGCTTGGGGTCGCCCACCACGAACAGGTGCCCCGGGGCCACCTCCACCTCGTCCCACGGGGCCGTCCCCGCCCGCTCGCTCTGCGGGTCGGCGGCGGCGATCCTCACCGCCAGTTCGATCTGTATGGGATCGGTGTCCTGGAACTCGTCGAGCAACAGGCGCTGGTAACGCTCGTGGGCCCGCCCGCGTACGTCGGGCCGGCGCAGCAAGGCGCGGGCCAGCACCAGCAAGTCGTGGAACTGGAGCTCCCCGGAGGCCCGGCGTTCTGCCGCCGCCTCCAACGTGAAAAGGCGCAGGACGGTGGCTACCTTCCGGGCGCTGGCCTGGGCCAGCTCACCTCGGATGGAACCCAGGCCCGCCTCCAGATCCCTAACCCTTTGCTTGAGGTTGAGGATATCGTCCCACGCTTTGTTCCCTCCAAGGTTCCCCACTGCGAAGCTGGGCCGTTGCGGTCGCGCACCGGGTGCCAGGGCCTCGACCAGCTCCAACTCGTCGGATATAGCAGAGAGCTGGTCCAAGTACTCCCCGATCTCCGCCAGCCGGTCCGCCAGTTTGTCGGTGGGGGCCCGGCACGGCTCGGCGCACACCTCCCTGCCCGCGCTGAGGACCGGCTCTAAGAGCTGGCGCACCAGAGGTGGGCCCGGGCAGTGATCGGGGGCCCTTTCCTCCACCAGGTCCCAGTTGTCCTCGAAGGCGGCGGCCAGGGACCGTAGTGCCTCCGGCCTCACCCCGCAGGCGAAGAGCAGGAGCAGCGGCCGGGCCAAGTCCGGGTCGGCTAGAAGCTCGTCTTGGAAGGCCGCCCAGCGCTGCTCGGACGCCACCGCCGAGCTGACCTCGTCGAGCACCTCTACTCGAGGAGGTAGTCCCGCCTCCAATGGGAACTCGCTGAGCAGGCGTCTGGCAAACGAGTGCAGCGTCCCGATGGCGGCCCCGTCGAGCTGGTCGAGCGCCACCCGGCAGCGTTCGCCTTCGACCGCCCCCCGGTACTGTTGCGCCCGTCGCTCGAGCTCCCGGCGGGCCCGGTCGCGCAGCTCGTCGGCAGCCTTATCGGTGAAGGTGATGGCGGCGATCGAACCCAGCTCGGCCTCTCCGGTGGCGACCAGGGCCACCAACCGGTCCACCAGCGCTGTGGTCTTACCCGAGCCTGCCCCCGCTTCGACGAACAGGGTCGACCCGAGGTCCGACCTTATGCGGGCGCGCGCGACCTCGTCGGGGACAGACAGGCGCTCAGGCTTCAAGGCTCTCCGTCTCCCCGCCGTTCCTTTCGTCCGCGGCCTCGGGCGCCGGAGGCTCAGCCAGGTCAAAGAAGGGGGCGAGAGCCGGGTCTGCCCTCTTGCGCTCCAGCCGGTGGTGCAGTTCGACCACCCCCAAGGCGTCGGGGTCGCAGTAAGCGCACTCGACGAACGGGCTGGTGCTCGTTGCCGTCGGATGGTTCGGGAAGACGCCGTGCTCGATGCCGCTGACGATCTGGCCCAAGGTCTGGCTGACCCGGTCGAGGACCTCGGCGGTGACCGGGTAGCCGACCCGCTTGTAGCTTTCCCGGTCAGAGACAAACCAGTAGTCGGCTCTCACCGGAGCTTCGGGCGTGCCCTCAAAGAGGCGTCCAGCCAACGCATAGACGACCAGCTGGAGCTTCGTGCCTCTGGCGTCAGGTTCGGCCTCGGACAACCCACCAAAGCGGCCCGAGCCGCCCGTCTTGTAGTCGATCACTTCGATCGAGCCGTCGTCGGCCATGTCGATGCGGTCGGCCTTCCCTCTGAAACGGACGCTCCTGCCGTCCGCCAGTCCAACGGCGACGGCACCGATGCGGGCGCCGGGCAGCCCGAAGGCAAGCTCGGCCGCCACCGGCCGTGTACCTCGCTGGCGACGGTGCTTGGTGTCGGCCTGTAGGAGGCGCCCGAGGGCGGCGAGAAGCCTTCGCCTCTCGCGCTGCCAGAAGATGGGCCGGCCCACGACACCACGGGCCTCGTAGCGGTCGCAGATCTCGCTCGCCAGCCTGGCCAGCAGCTCGCCATCGGCTTGCGACCACCCTTGGCCGGCGCCTGGCTGCTGGTCCGCCGACCGGGCCAGGACATGGAGGACGAACTTCTCCAGGATCTCGTGGACCAGTGACCCGCGCTCGAGCGGAGAGATGGTCAGGCGGTCTTCGGGGTTCTCCACCGGCTCGACTTTCAGGACCTCGTGGAGGAAGTAAGCGAACGGGCAGGTAGCCCAGCCCTCCAACCTGGTAGCGGACGTGACGAACTCGGCCGGCGAGGGCACCGCCAGGCCGGCCAGGTTGCCGTCGAAGCGCGTGAACCGGTCGCTCGCCCGGGCGGCCACAACATCGGCCCCGGCCGATAGGGCCCGGTCGCCGAGGCTGTCCAGCGCGGCGCGGGCCAGCCAGCCCGGCTGGTGGCCCGGCCGGGGGGCCAGAAGAGACCTGAGCCTGTAATCCTGGCCGGTCGAAGGCGAGTCGCCCCGGCGTAGCCCGGCGTCGTAGGAGGCGATGTGCTCCAACCAGTTGTAGCGGGCAGCGAACAGGGCGTTGCTCCATATGCGCTCGCCGGCCAGCGCGCCGGCGATGTCCAGGGCCCAGCGCGATGGGGCCCGCCCGCTGCTGCGACGTAGGTCACCACGCGGGACCGTCAGCAGGTGGCGCGAGGCGCCGGCCAAGGAGGCGAGCAGCTGGCGGTGCTGGCGGTCGACGGTGGCGGCCCGCAGCGTCAGCTCGCCACCGACAGCCTGGCGCTCGCCGTCGGGGAGGAGGGGACCGTCGGTGACCGGGGCCGGCAGGGAGCCCTCGGCCAGGCCGAGGACCACGACCAGGTCAAGGTCGAGGCCCACGCCCATGCTTATCGGGCCGCACATGACCCCCTCGCCCATCCGTCCATGCCGGGCGGGGTCGGCCTCGAGCTCAAGCTCCAGGGCCCGGGCAAAGACGTCGAGCCCGGCCGGAGCATCCACAGGACCGAGCCGCGCCAGTCGGTCGAGGGAGCGCTCGACCCGCTCGGCCGCCTTCTGTTCGGCCAACGGCCAACGAGCACGCCAATGCTCCCCGCCGAGAAGGCTCCCGAGCAGGCCCCTCGCCCACTTCGCCCTTTCCGCCCAGGGCAACGCCGTCCTGGCGGCGGCGTCCAGGTCGTCGATCAGACTGAGCACGAACCTGCGCAAGGCCCGGGCCCGGCTGGCATCCTGGCGCGCCTTTTCCGCCTTCCACCCCGGCGCCTCAGGATCGCTCTCGGCCAGGTCGGCCTCCGCCTGGCAATCCAGGGCATAGGTGGTGAGCAGCCTGTCCCAATGGTCTTTACCGGCGACGACACCCGCCTCCCGGGAAACCCTTTCCCAGGCCGTGACCGGGACCGAGTGGCCCTGGTCGCGCAACGGGGCGCCGGCCAACCAGGCGAAGACGTCCTCCCGCCGGAAATTTGCTTGTGGGAGGTTGAGCAGCCCGAGCAGGCTACGGCCCGCCACCCGCGCCGTGAGGGGCACCACCGCAGCACCGTTATGGGCGATACCGGCGGCCAAGAGCTGTTCGTGGACAAGGCGGGCGTAAGGCTCGGCGCCGGGGTAAACGATGGCCACCCGCTCGAGTGGTGTGCCCGTCCTGACGGCGTCGGTCGCGGCCCGCACCGCCGCACGCACCTCCTCGTCGGCATCGGAGGTGGTGACGATCCTAGACCGGCCGGCGGAGATGGGGCCCAAAGGGTCGAGGCCCGCCGGCGGTGACGGTGCCCCGTCCTCGATGTCGAGCCGAGCTACGCAACGCACGACCTCCGCGTCCGCCCTGGCGTCTCCCGTCATCCCCGCCAGTACGAGGACGTCAGCGTGCCTCGCCACCGCGTTGACCAGCGAGGCCCCGTGGCCCGTCAGGCGCTCGGGCAGGTACACGACCACCGGGCCGAGGGCCCGCCTGGCCGCCTCGTCCGCGCCCAACACGGCGATGGCAGCATCTATGAGGTCCTCCTCGTCGTACCACGCGGGGGCCAGGACGGCTCTGGCCGCCCGGCAAAGGCGGACCACGTCCGCGGCCCGGGCGCTCTGCCCTGCCAGTTGGTCAAGCGCCTGGGGCGAGCAGTCCCGCAACTCCTTGTACGCAGCCACCAGCGCCATCTCGGTGGCCGGGTGACCGGCGACCTGAGCGAACACCCCGGCGTCGACGGCCAGTGCCCGCCGCAACCCCGCCTCCAGCACCGGCGTCGACACCGGGCGCCGAGCGTGGCCGGCCAGGCGAGCCGACCCGAGGAACTCGGCCATCCGGTAGACGGTCACGAAGGAGACTGCCGCCACCCCGCTCCCCCGCCCACAAAGCGGCCCCACCTCTCCCGATGCGAGGAACCGCCTCGCCGCCACCCAACCTGGTTCGAAGGGACGACGACACTCACCAGCGCCAGGGCGTCGTCTCCTTTGGCCCTGTGTATGGCGCGGCTCAAAGCCTGCGCTGCCGGCCGCCCGAACGGCACCCACTCCAATCGCATCGTCACCGGTCAATGGGCACGAGTCTCAATGGGCACGGGTTTGCGCCCCAGACCAACCAGCCCGACCGGCCCGGCTCAAGTCCTGAATCCCACGTTCGCGTCACTATATTCGCAGCCCCCAACAGTGGCTCGTCAGTACGTGGGACACCGTCCTCGCCGCCTTTGTCGCCGAAGTCGGCCGGGCCGGTACCCGAGCCGACCGAGCAGAGCAAGACAACCCAGCACCCGCAGCGTAATGACCTGCACCGTAATGACCTGCACCGTAATGACCTGCACCGTAATGAAAGGACCTCGATGAGCACACTTCCCCCCATTCGCCGAGAGGTCCTGGTGGACGCCGACCCGGCAACGGCGTTCGACGTGTTCACTGTCGGAATTGGTCGCTGGTGGCCACTAAGAGAACTCAGCGTGTAGCAAAACTTGGGCGGCCACCGCGTCCAGAGGTTCGAGCCGGCGCTGCTAAAAAACATTGCGGGTCGGGCCGAGCTCGAAACCGCCCTGCGCTCCGCGCTAAGCCACGGTGAGTTCGTCGTGCACTACCAGCCCCTCGTGACGCTCAACGGGGGGCTGATCACGGGCGTAGAAGCCCTCGTCCGCTGGGAGCGAGCCGGAGGGCTCGTCCCCCCGGTCGAGTTCATCCCACTGGCCGAGAAGACCGGCGTCATCGTCGAATTGGGCGCCTGGGTCCTTAAAGAGGCCTGCCGGCAGGCCGCCGCCTGGCAGGACCTGTGGCCCCTGACGATGTCGGTCAACGTGTCCGCCCATCAGTTGGAGCCGGGCCTCGTGAGAACTGTCGAGGCGGTCCTCGCCGAGACGGGGCTACCGCCCGGGCGCTTGGTCCTTGAGCTCACTGAGAGCGCCCTGGTCGACCAGGCGGGTGGCGCCCTGGAGATCATTGGCGCGCTCCAGGCGCTTGGGTTGTCCATCGCCATCGACGGCTTCGGTACCGGCTATTCCTCCCTCTCCTACCTCTCCGGGCTGCCGGCCGACATTTTGAAGGTAGATCGCTCGTTCGTTACCCGGATGAACAGTGCCGACGGGGCCCGGGTCGTGGCCGCCATCGTCGAACTAGCCCAGGCCTTCGGGCTGCGGACGACCGCCGAGGGCATTGAAACGGTCGACCAGCGCGATGCCATCACTGCGCTGGGAGTCGACCACGGCCAGGGGTACCTTTTCAGCAAGCCCGTGCCCGCCAGCGACATAACCTCGACCCTAGAGAAGTTGACCACCTTGGAGATGGAGCAGGCAGCTCACCCGCGGTGAAGAGATGGAACCTCAAGATGAGTACCTGTCCGCCTTCTGGGGCCCTCTCCCTTGTCCCCCCTTTTTTTGCGGCTCGCCCTGGGACGGACCTCCAAGGAGGTCGACGCCACGACCGAGATCTGGCGGGCAACCGGCGGGTCGGCGTACCGCTCACGTGCGTCCCGCGCACGGAGAACCGATACCCACCGCCGTTGTTGCGCACATTCGGTATCGCTTCTTCTCACAGAGAAAATGTGCCGTGCGATCGTTCCGAAGCACCGGTCAGGTCCGGCGATGCCGAAAATGCCGACGCCGCATGGGCTCGAGTGGCAAAATTGGCGCGTGCGTGCACCTGAAAGAGCTCCCGCGTGGCTTGAAGTCTTCAGCGCCGAGGAACGGCCTCAATTGTGGGAACTAGCCCAGACAGGGGACACTTTTAGCGACTTATGGCCGGAGTACAACCACCATGGGGACAACGCCGAGGCTTACTTCGGAGAGCTCTACCCGCGCTTTGCCGGCTACCAGGCGCTATTGGTCGATGGCCGCTCGGGAGCCTTCGCCGCTCGCGCCCGGACGATACCCTTCGACTGGGACGGCACCTTGGACGACCTGCCTCATGGCATCGACGCGGTGGGGATGCGCGCCGTCTCGCGGGCCGGCCCGCCCACCGCCCTGTCTGCCCTGGCCGCCGAGGTCGCCCCCCCTTACCGGGGGCTTGGCTTGAGCGGTGTTGTACTGCAGGTAATGGCGGCCATCGCCGCCTCCACCGGGTTGTCTCCTCTCGTCGCACCCGTACGGCCGAGTTGGAAGGACCGCTACCCCCTTGTACCCATCGAGCGCTACACCGCCTGGGTGAGGGAGGACGGGCTACCCTTCGACCCCTGGCTGCGAGTGCACGCTCGTCTGGGCGGCAAGGTGCTCCGTTGCGAGCCGCGCTCGATGCAGATAACCGCCCCGGTGAGAGACTGGGAGTCCTGGACCCGCATGCCATTCCCCGAGGACGGCGAGTACGTCTTCCCTGGAGGCCTCACACTGTTGAACATTTCGGGCGGGTCCGGGTCCTACTGGGAGCCCAACGTATGGGTGCAACACGACATCTAGCTATCCGGTCCGCGATCAAGGCAGGCTTCGCCCGGGTACGCGGGACTTGCGAGCAAACGGGACGTTCGAAGCTGGGCATTCGGCTATTTCGTCGCCGTGCACGCCACAATGTGCCAGCGATGCCTTGTTCGTGCCCGACACCGAAGCAGCTTGCACCGAGGAGAGCGTGAGCACGCCGGCGGACCGGCACCCCGTGCTGTACGGCGCGGTGGGTCTCGCTCGCAGAAAAGGTATTGAGGTTAGTGGCATGGGCCCTGCAGGCACGGGGCGCCGGGCGCGGTTGGTGCTCATGTCGGAGAGCCTCATCTTCGAGTGGCCAGAAGGGGGCACGCTCACGGTCACCTCTAACCGCCCAGGCAATGAGGACGACTTCGAGCGGGCTCGCTATTGGGCGCCAATGGCGCCATATTTGGCGTCCCCGCAGGGCAAAGCCGCGCTGGCCCTTCGGGACGGGACAGGCCCGCTCCCTCGCCCTGCCGAGGTCAACTGGGTGCCGACCACGCTGCCAGTCGATGGGCAGGGTGCGGCGTTCGAGGTCTGTGACCTTGGTGGCGGGTACTGGGCGGCCATGGGCCGAGTCACCGATGCCGTCATTAGCCTTGACAGCCGAGACGTACCCCTCAGCGTCGTCGGGCTCGAGCGGCTGGCCAGCCGCCGGCCCCCTCCTCCGTCTGTCCCCGACATCGGCGAGCAAACTGAGGCGGTCATGCGGGCCTTGGACGGCCGTTTCGCGCGTCTCCCGTCCGAAGGGGTCCGCCGCTTGGCCGACTACTGGGCGCTGCGGTCCGTGGAGGAAGACCACGTGAAACGCCTGGCCCAGCAGGAGAACCTGTCTCAGCAGCAGCGTGAGGCCGTTAGGAACTATTGGCTCAAGCGAGTCGAAACCACGCTCAGCGACACTGTGGAAGAGCTGCACTTCAGACATCTCGAGTCGCACACCCGTTCGGGTGCTGAACGGCGGCTCCCACCGTTGTTCGTAGCCCAGCTTTGGTTCAACACCCTTGGGCCAGCAGGACGGACCTGGTTTGGCAATCGCTACGCCGGCATCCGTCACCACACCTTCCGTCTGCGTTGGCGACCATGAAACACGTAGTTCCCGTCCGACGGTCGTTAGATCGCACCTCATGCGTCGAACGCGGGGGAAACGCCGGTTCGGCAAGGACTGCACCTTTGTCCGAAGTGTGTTGCTGTCGATGCGCGGGCAAGGTCAAGGGGCCTTCTCGGGGTCTTCGTCGAACCTCAAGGCCATTGGCTGGTGCGGCCTCACGGGTCAGAGCACGGGCCTACGTTTTTGCGGTGACGTGGGGGGGGATGTGGGCTGGCGCAAAGAGCGCCTCGACGGCGGACGCTGAGACCGGACGGGAGTAATAGAAGCCTTGGCCGTATTCGCATTGCTGGCGCTGCAGCTCTTCTAGCTGCGTGTTGTCCTCGATGCCCTCGGCTAGTGTGTCCAGCCCGAGCGTCTTGCCGAGCTGCACGAGTGTGTGGATCAATGAGCGTGCCTCTGGGGAGCGAGCCATGGCGCCGATAAATGAGCGGTCGATCTTCAAGACGTCAACGGGGAAACGCCGCAGGTACGCCATGGACGAGTACCCGGTACCGAAATCGTCGATGGCCAGCTTGACCCCAAGGTCTCTCAGCGCCTGCAGGCGCTGGACCGTTGCGTCGGCATCTCGCATCAAGACGCTCTCGGTCAGCTCAAGGGTCAGCAGGCTGGGGTCGAGGCCACTGTCTGCGAGCGCGCCGGCGACATCGGCCGGAAAGTCGTCCCGTTCGAGCTGGCGACCAGAGACGTTCACCGACAGCTGGACGACCCGTCCGCTGCTCGACCAAGCCGCCGCTTGGCGGCAGCTCTCGGAAAGGACGAACCGGCCCAGGGGGATGATCATCCCTGAGTCTTCGGCTATGGGGATGAACCGGTCAGGGCTGATCACCGGGCCGGAGGCACGACATTTCCTCATTTCCCGGGTGCGCCTGTTCTCGGCTGGGGCTCGCTGTCCCACATCTCCGAGTTCAGCCCGGCGGGCAAGCTGCTGTTCGACGCGGAGCTCCCGGCCGGGGGTCTGCACCTACCGTCGTGACCACGCGCTTGAGGCCGACGGTGGTCGCGTAGCGGGAGCGCCGAGAAAACTCAGCCATCGGCCAGACAACGGGGGTGCCGACCTCTTTACATAGATGGAAGACCTCGTCAGGGCCATCCACACGCCGAGGTGCGCTCCCCAGGGGTCCTCGGTCGCGTTGAACAGGACCAGATCGAGCGGCTCGGGCCGGTCGGCGACGACCGTGGCGTCACCGTCTTGCCAGAGCTCGGACGAAGGCAAAAGGGCCAACTTCGTGTTGGGGGTCATGACCGTCGGCGGCAGAGATCCGCAAAGCAAAGCTTCTGCGCGCCACCGGCCCCCGGCCAGCCTGTCAACGCCACGACAACCCAATGATCACCAAGGATGTTCAGAGATCACGGCGCCAGACACCTCGTCGATTCTCAAGCGACGAGACGCTCAACAAGCGTACGAGGGCCTTCCCTCGACCAGATGCCAGGCAAAGACGCTGACGATCACGTCCACTCGGCCGCCACCGTCGCCGCTGACGCGGACGTCTTCCTCACCTACAACACCAGAGATTTCCCACCCCGGTCACTTGCTCGGCGTCGCTTACGGGTCACCAACGTCGACCAGTTCATGTGTGAGCAATTCGCAGCGTTCCCGGACGACCTCATGAGGGTTCTTCACAACCAGGTCGAGGATATGACGAAGTCGAAGCTCGACCTAGATACACTTTTGGCAGCTCTCGACCACCCCGGAGGGGCACCCCGATTCGTCCGGCTGGTGCGAAAGCACCCGGAGAGCTAACCCGGTTCAGGAAACTTCGACCGGGATATCGCCGCTCATGTTGGTCCGGGCCAAGGCGTCAGCTAGGTCCGGGCCCCGTAGGTCCGTAGCGTCTTCACCGGGAGGCCGACCACGGCCGACACGCCCTCGAAGGTGAGCTGGTCCGAGCCGGGATCGGTAGCCCAGCGGGCGTCGCCCCCCTCCAGGTTGGTCCTGTTGCCCTCCCGGGCACGGTGGCCTGTAGTCATGACCAGTCGTCCGGGTCGAAGGCCGGCACGGAGCGCCCGCTGGTCCTTTGCACCCTGCGGTGCTCGCGCTGGCCCCGGTTGAAACCCTCGGCGTAGGCAGCCTCGAGCTGGGTTTCGCAGGGTCGGACCTGGCCGTCCCGATCTCCACCTCTTGCCGTAGTATTAGGTTTAACTTATACTGTGAGAGGTGACGTGGGATGTCGAGGTCACTGACCAGTTCGTTAGCTGGTACGAGGCTCTCGACGGCAGCGCGACGAGCAAGGTCGATGCTGCTATCGACCGTCTCGCCGAACAAGGGCCAGGTCTCGGCCGACCTTGGGTGGACCGCATTGCAGGGTCCTCGGTCCACAACCTAAAGGAACTGAGGGTCAAGTCCACCAGCCGGCAGTTGCGTTGCCTGTTCGTCTTCGACCCTCGTCGCACCGCGATCATCCTGCTCGGAGGCGACAAGACGGGGGAGTGGACTGGGTGGTACAGAGAGGCCATCCCTGAGGCCGAGCGTTTGTACACCGAGCACTTGGACGAGTTGACGAAGGAGGTAAAGCTGTGAGCGGTCACCGGAAGTGGTCCGAAATCCGCGAGGCGCGGGGCAAACGCAGCCCTGAAGAGCGCGCCGCGGCGCAAGCTGAGATGGACGGTGAACTGCAGGACTACCGCCAGACATTGGCCCAGCTGCGCCGGGCGCGGTCGATGACCCAGCGCCAGGTCGCTGAGCGGCTCGGCGTCAGCCAGGGCCGTGTGAGCCAGATCGAGAGCAACGCCGACCTGTACTTGTCAACTCTGCGGGAATACGTCCGCTCCTTTGGCGGCGACCTCGAGCTGCGCGTGGTGTTTGCCGACGGGGAGTGGACCGAGGTCGCCCTCGGGGATCTGGGCGCCGAGGTCGTCCCACCGGGCGAAGACATGACGGAGCTTTTGGACGTGATCATCGATCACCTCCCTGCCAAAAAGGAGCAGTACCGTGCCTCAGCCGCCTGAGCTCTCTGAGCCCTACCTCGACGAAAGTGCCCGCTCCAGCGCCCGGGCTCTGTTCGAGCACCTTGAGCACCAAGTCGCCGCCGCCGAGCAGCTCGCCGCCACACCCGCCCAGCAATGGTCCAGCGGAGAGCGGGAGCGGTTCCCGGACTACCCACACGACCTGGCGGTGGACAGGCTGAGGCGCTGGGTCACGCTTTTCGCTGAGGAGATCTTGGTGGTCCATCAGCTCGTCGAGGCCGGCCGGCCGCTCAACGACGGTGAGCTTCGCCGAGGCGTTTACCTGGCCAGTCAGCTGATCGAGATCCTGCAAGGCGCACAGGCCGCGCTCACTCCGCGCGCGGGCGGGGATCGAATCTGCCATCTCGCCCAATGAGCGCCTACAAAGGCAGTTCCATCCCTGGACCAGCTACCTGGTGGTGCCGTCTGGCGGCACCTGCCCCTCAACGACGTCCACCCCCACGCTCAACAGGCGGCCGAAGCGGCGGAGGCGGCGGCCGCCCAGGGGGCTTTTTGGGCGATGCACGACCGAATGCTCGACCACCAACAGGAGCTGGGGCCGGCCGAGCTCATGGGCCACGCCGCCGCCATAGGATCGACGTCGGGCTCTTCGCCGATACCCTCACGCACCACGCCGGGGCCGCCCGCATCGCAAAGGACATCGACGGCGCCGATCTCAGCGGGGTGACCGGGACTCCCACCTTTTTCGTGAACGGTCGCCGCCACTACGGGAGCTTCGACATCGACGCCCTGGCCGCCGCGGTGCAAACCGCCCGGGCCCGCGCCCTCGTCGCTCGGCAACCCTGACCCGCGGGGCTCACGGGAGACGGGTGCTTGCGTCGGTTGTAGACGCCTTCTCCTCCGCCGGACCGTGAGGT
>Ga0181517_10001704_pt1 | contig 23706 bp, 20 predicted proteins | sample PEATcosm2014_Bin_31_FD_119748 | JGI IMG/M metagenome (GOLD analysis project Ga0181517, IMG submission 119748) | Peatland microbial communities from MTU Mesocosm Facility, Houghton, MI, USA - PEATcosm2014_Bin01_30_metaG | ecosystem: Environmental > Terrestrial > Soil > Wetlands > Peat | place... | reverse complement strand
GACGTCGCTCGATCACGATTTGCGACAACGGCTTGCCTCGCGGATGCAATGTGGCGCGAAATTCCCGCATATCCGGAAGTCTCCGGCCACCAGCCGCCGGCGGAGGAACGAGTTGAGCGACCTGACGGCCGCGCCGCGTGATGGCCACGGACTGGCCCTGTTCGACAGAATCGAGGAGGCGGGCGAGTTCCTGGCGGGCCTGCTTGACGGTGACAGTTTGCATGCGCGGCTTCCTCGTTGGTGTACTCTTGAAGTGTACGCTACAAACCCGCCTGAGCAAAGTCGCCCGCGCGAGGCGTCTATTATTTATTCAACTTCTTCCGAACCTGAGCCAGGAGCAGTTCCACGTTGGGGGTCCAGGCCTCGCGAGGGAGTCTTTCGATCGCTACGTAGTCGGCCTCCGCCGCGGCATAATCGCCGCGGCTTTCGGCGTCCAGGCCGGCGTTTCGCAGCGATTTCGACATGGCGTAATCGGCATCGGTGGCCGGCAAATTTGATCGATCCGCCGGCTGCGTCGATGACGGCGACGGCGCAACCATCGGATCAGCGACCGGCGGCGTGGAAATGCCTGGCGATTGCGCGGGACCGGCCGATCGCGGACTTGTCCCACCGGGGGCGGATGCGATCGTCGAAGCCCCGTCGAGTGATCCACCGGCCGATGGCGATCGCGGCGATGGATCAGTGCCCGATCCGGCCGGTGCCCCGCCCGGCGCGGACGCGATTCCTGCACCAGCGGGCGCAGGCGCCGGATGGACATTGGTCGTTCCCCCGCCATCGGCGGCCTTGGCCGGTGTGGCCGGCGGTGGCGAGATTGGCGGCGGTATCGTCGGTATTCCCTGTTCAGCCACCAGGGCCTCATACCACTGATTGCACTGAAATTGCACACTTGTGCGCAACGATGGAACGGCCAGCACCACCACCGCCGCCACCAAAAATGCCAGCAGCAGCGAAACCGCGACGAGACTGCCGGTATTGCGGCGGCGACGACGTGCCGGCTTCCGCGCATCGAAATCCATGCTGAACGCCGCCGCAAGATCGCGCGGGGAGAGAATGCGGTCCTCGATCGGCCGCTCGGACTCGCCATCATCACGGCCACGCCCCGGCTCGATCGGATCGCCGCCACCCCCACCCGGCCGCCCTGCCGCCCCGGACAAATTGCCCAAATTCGGTGTCAAATCGCCCGCTGGCGCCTTGCGCCGACTTGCCGCTGTATTCGCTCGCGCCAAAGGATCGCCCGCGCCTCCACCGTTCTTCGATTCCGGCGAGGCCAAGCCGGTCGAATCCCCCGCGCGCACCGCCAGCGGATCACTATTGGCAGCGGCCGGCACATCACCCGAAATCGCCGCCAGAGCCGCCGCCTCGGGCGGCACCTGCCGGAATACCGCCGGTCCCATCCGTCCCGCCGGCGCCGCGCCGTCTGCGCTGTCGAGCAGCACATCCGGATCGGCCGGCGGCTCCTGCGACCGCTCGCAATGGCTGCACGTCTTATCGGCCGGCGCGATATGTCCGCCGCAGGCGTAGCAGACCGCAAAATGCCGACTGAGCCCGCGCACCTGCGTGGCCGGCTTCCAGAACTGACTGGTCGTCGGGCCGCGGACAATGGACCTGGCCGTGATCCGCCCCTTGGCCACCAGCGACAACAGCGTCGCGTATCGCATCCCCGGCGCGGATGGGTTTCGCGTCTGAAGCACATACCACGGCCCCAGCCGGGCCCGCGTCGCCTGCCGCGTGACCGGCGTGTTCTCCATCCCGCACCGCGTACACGCCGACTGCGGCGCCGCCACGACCGTACCGCAAAACGGACATACTCCGCTGGATTCCTGATCGCTTTCGATCGCTGCGGCAGTGGCCGTCGATTTGGTCGCGGGTTGTACTGTTTCGCTCATAATGGGACGACTCGCTCAACGATATCATTCAGCAGCCAACCCAAGCCGGCCGCCCGATTCCGCCGTCCCTGGCCCGCGTTACCTTATCCCCACGACCCATCGCCGTCCAGACAATATTTGCCACCCAACAGGCCCGACGTGAATGGAACGGCCGATAACCCGGACCGTTTCCCTCCATCGGCCGGGCGAGCGCGATCAGAACGGCAATTTGCCGGCCGTCGAGAAGCGGTATTCGGTCGTCGATCGAAAAGCCTGCCCCGGCCGCAGGAGCGTGCTGGGGAAATTCGGGTGATTGATCGAGTCGGGATAGTGCTGCGTCTCAAGGCAGAAGGCGCTATGGCGCTGGTAGGCGATGTTGGTCTTGCCTACGAAGGAGCCATCCAGGTAATTGGCGGTGTAAAGCTGTACGCCCGGTTCGGTGGTCCAGACCTGCATGTGCCGGCCGCGGTCGGGTTCGTAGACATCGGCGGCCTTGGCGAGCGAGGCGTCCTGGCTGTCCAGGACGAGATTGTGGTCGTATCCGTAAGGGTCGCCACCGGTGGCTTGCAGGTCGCGGCCGATCTGTTTGCCGGATGTGAAATCCAGTGGCGTTCCGCGGACGGGATCGATCCGGCCGGTGGGGATGAGCGTGGGATCGACCGGCGTGTACTGCGTGGCGTAAAGCTTCATCACATGCCCGCCGATGCCGCTGCTGCCGCCGTCCTTGAGATTGAAATAGCTGTGGTTGGTCAGATTGATCGGAGTGGGCTTGTCGGTGGTGGCGTGGTATTCGATGCGGACGTCATTGTCGCCCGTCAGCGTGTATGTGACCGTCACGTTGACCGTGCCGGGATAGCCCTCGGAGCCGTCGGGATCGACGAGCGTCAGGCGCACAGCCGGCCCGACGGGCGTGTTCGACGCATCCGCTTTCCAAATGCGTTTGTCGTATGCCCTCAGGCCGCCGTGCAGGGAATTGGGGCCGTTATTCACAGGCACCGAGTATTTCCGGCCGTCGACGACGAACGTGCCGCGGGCAATGCGATTGGCGACACGCCCGGCCACGCATCCGAAATAGGCCGTGTGCTTTTCGTAGCCGCTAAGGTTGTCGAATCCCAGCACGACATCGCCGACGCGGCCGGCCTTGTCGGGCACCAGCAGGCGGGTGATGGTCGCCCCGTAATTGGTGATTTCAACGGAAGCGCCCTGCCCGTTGCTGAGAACGAAAGCCAGGGCCGCAACTCCTTGCGACGTATGTCCGAATGATTTGGTCTCGATGCCCGCCGGTGGAAATCTTGATTCGCCCATGATGTCGTCTGAGCATACCGAATCGTGCCGGTACTGGCAAAATCGCCCAGTGCCAAACGCCGCCACCGCTTACGCGAGCGGCGTCTTGTTCCCGGACCGGATGATGCCGGTCTCGATGATGTAGTGATCGTTCGGGCCGTAGATGACACTGTCGTTGGTCGCGGCGCCGGCGAAAATCTCGTCGGCGGTTCCATTGACGGCGTAGAAGGTGTTGTTGCCCTGGCCGCCGTACATTTGGTTGGTGCCGGCCCCGCCGTTGAGGGAATCATCGCCCAGGCCGCCGCGCAGAGTGTCATTGCCAAGACTGCCGAAAATGGTGTCGTTGCCTTTACCGCCGGCCAGGACATCGTCGCCCATGCCGCCCTTGATGGAATCGTCGCCGGGTCCGCCGGAGATGGAGTCGTTGCCGGCGCCGCCGCCGAGGGTGTCGTTGCCCGGCCCGCCCATGATGGTGTCATCGCCGGCGCCGCCCTGGACACTGGAACCGGGGACGCCGGCGCCGAGGCTGACATAGTCGTTGCCGGCGCCGGCCTCGACATCGATGGACGCGATCGAGGCGAGCAGAATCGGTGATGAACTAACGCCGTTGAGCGTGGCGATCAGGCTTGCGCCGCTGGTAGTCAGCGTGATGGTGTCGGCGGCGGGGGTTCCGTTGACCAGCAGTGCGCCGTTGGTCAACGTGGCGAAGCCCGCGGGCTGGGAGAGTGTAAATGGAGCGGACGTTGCGCCCGTCAGCGGTGTGTCGGTTGCGGTCAGCGTGTAAGTTCCGGCGGCGTTGGCAAAGATATTGGTAAAAGTCGCCACGCCATTGACCGTGGCGACGGCCGTTGTGCCTTCCAGAGCGGCGCCGCCGGGCCCGCTGGCGATACTCAGCGTAATCGTGGAAGTCTGATTCGTGACTACGTTGCCGTTGGCATCTTCAACCGCGACGGTCATGGCGGTGGGGATCGCATTGCCGGCCGAGCCGTTGCCCGGCTGCCCGGTAATGGCCAGCGACTGCGGGCCGCTCGTCGTGGATGGATTGGCGACGCTTTGTGAAAATGCCGGGGACGTGCTGGTGGCGAAATCGCTGTCGCCGCTGTAGACGGCCACGACGGAATGGCTGCCAATGGCCAAAGGCGAAGCGGGCGTGTACTGGGCCGTGTTGCCGCTAAGGGCCACGGGACTGCCGGTATTGCCGCCGTCGATCTGGAACTGCACGCTGCCGGTTTCGCCGCTGGCGCCGGTGGGAGTGACGGTTGCGGTGAAGGTCACGGACTGGCCGGACGTAATCGAGCCGTTGCTGGATGTGACGGCCGTCGTCGTGGGCGCCAGGCCGACGCTCTGCGTGAAGGTCGGCGACGTGCTGCCGGTGAAATTGGAATCGCCGCTATAGATGGCGGTCACGGAATAGTCAGCGGGCGTCAGCCCCGACGCCGTATATGTGGCGATATTGTTGCTCAGCGCCACCGGGCTGCCCACGCTCGTGCCGTCGATCTGGAACTGCACGGTTCCGGTTTCGCCGACGCCGCTGGTGGGAGTGACAGTTGCCGTGAACGTGACGGATTGGCCATACGTGGCGGAGAGATTGCTGGACGTGACGGCCGTCGAAGTCGTCGTCGATGTCGCGGTTGCGGTCAGTGTTTGCGTCACGGCGGCCACGACCGTTGCGGCGCCGGCCCCTGTCCAGCCGCCGATTGACGAGTTGTACGCCTCGTCGTAGGCCGCCAGCAGACCCGCCGAGGAGTCCGCCGTGTCGATCGTCGGTGGCGTGCCGGTCACATAGTGTCCGTCGGCCACCAGCAGACTGCTCAGATAGGTATTGCCGCCATAGGTGAACGTGCCGGGGCCGGCGTACGGGTAGCTGGCCGGAGCGCCGCCGCTGAACGCCGTGCCGCTGGGCACGCCTGGATTGTTGCCGGTGGTTGCGGTGGCGAAATTCTGCATGTCCCCCGCGCTCTGGCCCAGGCCGAAGATGATCAGCGTCGATGAGATGCCCTTAGTGGCGTTGTGCAGCGACGGCGGCGAGCCCACCACGTCCTGACCGGCCGCCACCTCCGTGCTGCTGTTGTCATTATTCAGAATCCCGTACGTGAATCCGGCCTCGACCCGCGCAGGGCCCTTCTTTCCAGTGGCCGAATCCGTCAACAGGTAGTAGGTGTCGCTGGCCAATTGCCCGGTGCCGGAACCGGAATGCGCGGTGTAGGTCGTGCCGTTGAAGATGTCATCATTGAGAGACCCGGCGGTGGCGCCGGCGACAATGACGTTGAAGTTGCTGATGCCGCCATCGACCCCGCCGCCGTTGGAGGCGATAGAATTGGGCGTGACCGTCGTGCCGTTGACGGTTCCGTCGATGGCGTAGATCGCAAACGCATTGGGGGCGTAATCGCCGAATCCATCATCGTTGATCGACAACACGAAGGTTACAGTCCCGTCTGGAGCGGCGGAGAGGAAGACACGCTTCTCAAGCGTCTCCATAACAGACGCCATCGCCCCAGCGGCGAGCTTTCGCCGGTTTTTCGATTTCATCTTCAACATCAATAGACCCTCCGCCCCCATGATAACAACTCAGCGGCACAAACCCGCCAATGGGGACCGCCGGCCAGCCCGGCAGAAGATGGACGGGATTATCCGCACTCGGAGCGGCCGAAGCAATCGCATTACGAAAGATCGTCACCGCCGAGTTCGCCTCGTCAGACGCTTATCTGGCTGGAAACCCATCCTAACTGCATTGCCGGATTGAGTTTGCAACCAAGACGTTCCGTCGCCCCGCCCCACGCTTACCCGCATTTTCAGCCGGATATCGCGGTTTCATGCCAAACATCACGTCCAAAACGTGCCCGAAATATCTCGAAAAAGTTGGACCTTGGCCCGCAGGAGTCTGAACTTTGCCCGGCCGGGTGGGATTTCGTATAGATCTTTTCATGCCATCCTGGCATCTTCCGCACCCGAGCCAGTGGCCGGTCGATCTCCCCCGCTCCCCGGCCCCCGCTTTCCCCCCTTCACGGATGTGCCGGAATGTCACCGAAAAGAACGGGGGAGAGGTGGCGGGGCCAAATTGCAGCCCGGTGGGAATTTCCGCAGCCCAGCGTAGTCAGCACCTATGACGGCGCGCTCGCCAGCAGCGATCTCGGTGCGAACCCTGATCCCAAGATGGGGCTGATGGCGGGCGCCCACTGAGGGCACGACGACCCATGTCCAAATTCAATGCCCCGCTTCATCTGGTCCTAGCCATTGTGGCGACGATGGCTTCCATGCCGCCATCCTCCGCCGACGCCCAAATCTATGTGCTAAATTATGGCCAGAATCACGGCGGCCAGGGATTTGTTAGTGAGTACACCATGTCGGGCGCACCGATCAATACCTCGCTGATCACGGGCCTATTTTTGCCGGCGGGCATGGCCGTATGCGGATCCGATCTTTTCGTGTCGGATACGGGCATCAACGACACGTGGAGCACGATCTACGAGTACACGCTAGACGGAACGCCCGTGAACACGTTCTGGGCCGTGCCATATTGTAACGGCATCGCCACGAATGGATCGGAACTTTTCTTTACGAACGGCAGCAACGCCGACGTTGGCGGCGGCGTCGGTGAATTCATGCCGTCGGGAGCGGCGGTGAACGTAAACCTGATTCTTGCCACCGGCCCGGACGAAATTGCCGCGTCGGGCGATAGCCTCTTCGTCAGTTTCCCCGAAACCGGCACGGTCGCCGCGTACCGCGATGACGGGACGACGCTCAGCAACGCTTTGATCGGCGGGCTGGTTTATCCATTCGGTCTGGCGGCCTCCGGATCGAGCCTGTATGTGCTGGGCTCGCCCATAAACACTGTCTCCGAATACAACACCTCGGGCGCGCTTGTGGACGGGTCGCTGATTACGAGATTGCATGAACCCCTCAGCCTTGCGGTATCCGGAGCGGATATGTACGTCGGATACGTTCAGAATAGCGGTATTGGCGCGATTGGCGAATACACCACGTCAGGAGCGGTGCTCAACTCGAAGTTCATCACCGGATTGGACGGCCCCGTGGTGATTGTCGTCGTCCCCGAGCCCGCGACGGGCTCGATCGCGGCGGTGGCGGGGTTGGCGTTGCTGGTTCGCCGGCCGCGGCGGCGGTGACGGTCGGGATGTCTAATCGCCGGACAGTTCCACCATGACGTCGAAGAACCGCAGCAGGTCGGCGTCGGTATCGAGCAGGGCGACGGATTTGGCGCTGGTGCGGTAGAGGGCGCCGGGGTTGATCAGGCGGGTGCGGGCAAAGCGGTTGTCGCTGCGGCTGTGGGTGTGGCCCTGGAAGATGTAATCGTGACGCTGCTCCTGGATCAGGCGGGCGCGAAGACGGATGTCGTCGCCGTGCAGCACCGCGATCGACTTGTCCGCCAGTGTCAGTTCCACCAGCGGATGACGACAGTCAATCCCCAGATTCCGGGCGTATTTCAAGAGCCACGGGGGATCGTTGTTGCCCAGCACGGCCGAGCAGGCCAAACCGGCCAGTTGATCCAGCACGGCCGGGGTGCCGATGTCGCCGCAGTGGATGTAATACGACGCGCCGCGATGGCGCAGGATGGCCAGGGCGGATTTGGCCGCGTGCGTGTCGCCGTGCGTGTCGCTGAGAATGCCGATCAGCATAAGTGCCCTGGAACGCGGCGGAACCCTCACCCCAACCCTCTGCCGGAGTACCGTGCGAGGGGGAAGGAAGGGACGCCGCCGATTGTGTCATGGTTTCGACATTGCCTACAACTTCCGCAGATGATACCCGCCGTCCACGTCGATGATTTGGCCGGTGCTGAAGGGGAACAGGTCGCGGGCCACGGCGACGACGGCGGCGGCGACGTCGGCCGGCCGGCCCCAGCGGCGGATGGGCGTCAGGCCGTCGTCGATCAAACGGTCGTATTTCTCCTTCACCGGGGCGGTCATGTCCGTGGCGATAATGCCGGGGCGAATCTCATAGACGTTGATGCCATCGTCGGCCAGGCGGAGGGCGAAGAGTTTGTTCATCATCGCCAGGCCGGCCTTGGCGATGCAATAGTCGCCGCGGTCGGTGCCGGCGGCGTAGGCACTGACGGAACTGATAATGACGATCCGGCAGCCCCTGCCGCCGCCGCTCTGGCTCATCATCGCGCGTGCCGCCAATTGCGTGAGGAAATACGGCCCCTTGAGGTTGGTGGCGATGATGCGGTCGAAACTGGCTTCGGTGGCGTCGAGCAGGTCGGCCCGCACATCCGGGGCGATGCCGGCGTTGTTCACCAGCAAGTCGATCCGCCCGAACCGCTCCCACGCCCGGTCGATCAGATGCATGCGATCGGCCGACGAGGACACATCCGCCTTCACCGTGATCGCCGCCGCGCCGGCCTGTTCGGCGAGTTGTCTGGCCTCGTCGGCCGCCTGGGCATTGGCGGCGTAATTGATGACCAGATCAAAACCGTCGGCCGCCAGGGCCAGCGCGATGGCCCGCCCGATCCCGCGCGATCCGCCGGTTACAATGGCCGCTTTCCGCTGCGACATGTGGCCTCCTTTACAGTTCGTGCCGTTGAAACCCGGGCGCATTCACGACCCGGCCTGATATCCGGCGATGCCGAGCATTTCGTCCAGTCGCACCAGTTCCAGTCCGCGCGCCCGCAAGGCTTCAACCACCGGGCGGATGGCCGACAGCGTGGCCACCGGGGTGGTTTTCCCGGCCGGTTCGATGCCGTCGTGCAGGGCGAGAATGTCTCCGCCGCGCGTGTTGGCGGTGAGCCGATGCACGATTTTGGCCGGGGTGGTCGGCACACCGTCCAGGCCGCGGCGGGTCCAGGCGACGGTGACATGTCCATTGGCGGCGGCGGCGCGAATCACGTGCCAGGTCTTCATACCCAGGGGCGGGCGAAACATGGCCGGGCGGCGTCCGATCCGCCGCTCGATGGCGTCGGCGGTGTCGGCGATCTGCCGCTGCCAATAGTATTCGCGACGGAACACGCCGAAATGCGGATGGTCGTGGGTGTGATTGCCGATCAGATGTCCCTCGGCGTGGGCTCGCTGGATGAAATCGCCGTCGCGGGCGATGTTTTGCCCGATGGCAAAAAACGTGGCCGGCACCTTCAAGTCGCCAAGCTGATCGAGAATCTGCCCGGTGTAAGGCGCGGTGGGCCCGTCATCGAACGTGAGCGCGACGCGTCGCGAGCCGGTGCGCGGCCCGTGCCAGATCACGCGTCCCCAAAACCCGTTGCGTGGCGATACCGTCGCCCATGTGAACCCGCCCAGGGCCGCCGCCACCGCGCCTGTCCCCATCCACCAATCAATCATGCCGCTCCTTGCGCCGATCGCGCCGTCGGCGCCTTTTGTTTCCCGCTCAGCCACAACAACGCCGGCATCGCCAGCATCGCGCCCAGCAAGCATACCGCAGCACCCAGCCCGGCGGCCACGCCCAGAGACCGGATTGCCGGCACGCCGCACGTGACCAGCGAACCGAATCCCAGCGCCGCCGACATCGCGCACACGATCACCGCATGCATGGCCGCGGACATGCCCCTGGCCCAGGCGTCGGTTCCGGCCGAATCGCGCAACCCGCGCGACACACTGACCAGGAATATCCCATAATCCACGTCGATTCCGATAAGAAGCGGCAGCGACACGAGATTCACCATGTTGAGCCTTTGCCCCATCAGTCGCAAGACCGCCAGCAGAACCGCCAGCCCGAAGACCGTCGGCGCCAGCGTCAGCATGGCATCGCGGAAATTGCGCAGATGGGCCCACAAATACAGCCCCACCGCGATGACCGCCAGCCACACAAGCCGGGGCAAATCGTGCCCGATGAGCAATTCCGCGTCGTGTCCCGCGACGGCCAGCCCGGTGAGTGTGGCGCTGCGGGCGCCTCCCGCCGACGTTAATCCCGACAGAGCCTCGCGCACGGCCGACACCGCCGCATCGCGCCGCGATCGCTCCTCCAGCGGATCGTTCAGCAGCAGGAGCATCACCGATTCGTTGACTCCGGATGCGCCGGGGGTCGCGCTGCGCGGAAGAATCAGTTGCGCCAGCGACGGGTAGCGCAGCAGATCCTCAACACCGGGCGGCCGGCTGGCGGTCAGGAGCGTTGACAAAAATTGCTCGTAGGCCGTAAACGCCTTGGGATCGAAGTCGCTGTCGGCCACGACGGACCGGAAATCCGCGATGACGCGATCGGCCATCGCGCTGCCGGTGGCGGCCTGACGTACCGGCGCCAGATTCGGATCGGGCAGCAGGGTTGCCAAGCCCATCGATCCGGTCACGCCGGTCTTTCTGACCGCATCCGTATCCAACCGGTGGCTGACATCGTGGGCCAGGACCACCAGATCGCGCGGCGAACCGGCCGTGAGGCAGATCATCAGCGATCCGTACGATTGTCCCATTCGCCGCGAGATTGTCGCTTCGGCATCGAGGGCGGGATTCGGCCGGGGATGCATCACGCTCAGGTCCGATTCCAGCGGAAACCGCTCGCCCGGCCAGGCCAGAATGACCACCGCCGCCGCGAGCATCGCCCCGGCCGTGCCCAGGCTCCACGTCGGCCGATCCGCCAATTCCTTCATCAGCGGTCCGACGTTCACGCGCAGTCGGGATTTTGCCCAGCGGGATTTCCAACCGAATTTCGACGCCACGGCCGTCGCCGTCACCAAGAGCGCCGGCAGCACGCTCAATGCCGCCACGAAGGCGCCGGCCAATCCGAGCGAACCGAGAATCGCGAAATCCCGCATCGCCGGCAGGCTCGACGTGCCAATCGCCAGGAAGCCAATCACCGACGTCGCCCATGCGCCCAGAACCGCACCGGCCAGTCCCACGTTCGTCCGCTGCGCCGCGTCCGCCGCCGCGCAGCCCCCGTCGCGCAATATCTCGTACCGCGAGAGAAACTGCACCGAATAATCGATCCCCATCCCGGCCAGGATGGCACCGATCACGGCCGTCAGCGGTGTCAGTTCCAATCCCAGCGCGCCGTAGATTCCGAATCCCCACAGAATCCCCAGGCCGACGGGGATCATCGCGGCGATGAACAATTCCACCGGCCGTCGATAGGCCAGCATGAAGAGCAACCCCATGAGCACAACCGAGCCGGTAACGCTTTCGATCATGTCGTGGCGGATTCCGGTTTCACTGGCCGCCGCGATCGCATAGCCGCCGGAGATGTCGATGCGCAGGGCATCGCGATTCGCCGCAGAAGTCTGCTGGTTCACCAAGTCCGTGATCGCATGGCAATAGGCCAGATCGCTGATCGGCTGGGTTCCGGCGATCTGAATCAGGAGGCTTCGCCCATCCCTGGAGAGATCGGCGTCGCTGCCTCCCATCGCGGCGGCCGGGCCGAGCTGATCCATGAGAAATTCGTGCAGATCGAGCGGATCCTGGAGCAACACCTTGCTGAGCGCCCCGGCCATGGGGCCCGGCGCGGCGATCACATCCTCATCGTGGCGAATCTGCCGGGCCATGGCGTCGCGGCTGAGGCGGTTCAATGCCGCCGCCATCGCCGTATCGGACAGGTAATACATCCCGTTGGGCGCCACGACATTCTGGAAGAACTCTTTGGTACCCTCGTCGGTCTTCCAGCGAATCTCGCCGACCAGCGCGGCCGACGACGAGTGATGAATCCCATCCGCCAGCCGCTGGGCGAACGACAAAAGTCTCTGCGTATCCGGCGGCGCTGCGGCCGGATCGTCGGGCAGTGACACCATGACCTGCACCTGCTCGACGGCCGCGTAGTTGTTCATGATGTGCGTCAGGGCCGACGCGGCCGGATCGTTGGCGGGAAAGAGCCGCTGGATCGACGCGTCGTTATGGACATGGCTCGCCGCCGCGATGGCCGCCAGGGACAGCACGGCCGCGATAATGAGCGTGGCGATCGGCTGCCGCGCCGGCCAGGAGAGCAGGCGGGTCATGGCAGTTTCCTCGCGCGGCGGGGCGGCGTGAATGCGCCATCGGCCAGGGCGGCGTTCAATTCGACGGTTGCCAGATCGACTTCGATCGTCCCCGCGATTGCCGGATCGGCGCCCGAATCCAACTGCCGTGCGACGATCTTCATCGGCCAGGCGACTGCGTCGATCGAGACGTACTTGTCCAGTTCCAGCGTGAACCGCTCGGCGCCATCGGCATCGTACAGCCGGTATATCGACGGCGTGATCGTGCGTTTGTCGACCTGGCAGACGATGGTCATGCCATCGCTCTGCACGCGACGGAATTCAAAGCTCGATCCGCGATCGATCGCCTGATCGGTCGATGACGCCTCACCGCTGAACAGGCCGCCGGTAAGCAATCCCCACATCGCGGCCAGCCGATGCCCGACACCCGGTTGATCGAACGGCCCACTCGTCGGGGCGGGAGCGGTTGTGGCCGCCGGTGCTTCCGGCGGCGGCTGCATGAGCCACACGCCCGCCGGTGTGATCGTCAGATCGAACACCGCCTGGCCGAATTTCTCGGCGTGCAGATGCATCCAGTCCGGCGGACGCATTACCAGGATCGTGTCCAGCCGGATGCTCTGCCCATCCGGCCGGGTCATGACAACTTCGGCATCCGGGGCGCTGACGGTTTGTACTCGCTGGGCGCGCTGGCAGAGAACCGCCCGCGCCTCGATGGCCGTCATCGGCCCATACGTCGCCGGCGGCGGATATCCACAACCGCCCAGTGCCGCGGCCGCCAGACAAAACACCAGCCCAAGGCCGAGGCGCCGGCACGCAAGACGCGCATCAAATGCGACCAGCTTCCCGGGCAGCCGTCTCTTCCTCCTCTCCATGTACTCAGGGGGAGGACAGAGGTGGGGGTTCTTCGCCAGCGGCTCCGCCAAGTCGGAGCCGCAACCAACGCCACAGCGGCCAACCCCCACCCCAACCCTCCCCCTGAGTACAGGGAGAGGGGGAAGAAGGCGGCCGCACATCGAGTCACGCTTGCACGGAAATTCCGGCGAGCTGCGCTCAACCGTATTCTCCCGCTCCGACCGTTGCGTCTTTGCGTCTTTGCGTGACATATACTTCTTCTTGAAGCTTTGAACTTACGAACCCGCCGCCTCTTGCCGCAGGATCTTTCCCGTCGGCGATCGAGGCAGGTCGGCGCGGACTTCAATGACGCGCGGGACCTTATGCGGCGACAATCGCCGCCTGGCGAACTCCCGCAACTCATCGACGTCGATCGCGGTTTGCCCGTCTCGCGGCGTCACGATCGCCCGCAGGCGGTTCACCGTCGCACTCAGCGGCAGCGGCACCACGATGCACTCGCCCACCGACTCATGTTCGCGCAACGCCGCCTCCACTTCCATCGGGCTCACCTTCAATCCGCCCACGTCGATGAGCAGTTTCAGCCGGCCGGTCAGGTGGATGTTTCCCGCGCCGTCGACACGGCCCAGATCGCCGGTGGGAAAGAATCCGTCCGGGGTCATGGGCGTCTCTTCGCCGATGTATTCCCGCATCATCGATGTCGCCCGCACGGCGATCTGATCGTCGGCGCCGCTTGTGGGCATCAGCCGAATCTCAACGCCGCGCATCGGCTTGCCCACCGAGGCCGGATCGAACGACGCATCACGCGGATCGGCAAACGCCACCGATCCAATCTCCGTCGCCCCGTATATCTGCCCGACTCGAATTCCCATCCGCCCGTCAAGTTGATCGAACAAACTCCGCGGAAACGCCCCGCCCGCCGAATACGCCACCTTCAGACCCGGCGCCCGCGCCGTGCCGATATTGGCCACCATCTCGAACATCGCCGGCACGCCCGGCCAGATGGTGATCTCACCCCGGCCGATCCGCTCGACCAGCACGGCCATGTCCAATCCGCGGCACAGGTGGACCTGGCTTCCCGCCCACACCGGCGCCAGCAAGCCGTGCTCCAGCCCGTACGAATGACACAGCGGCACCGTCGCCAGCACGCGATCCTCCGGCACAAAGTCGACCGCTTCCACCATGCTACCCGACACCGCATCCACACTGGCCGCGGTTCGCATGACAATCTTCGGCCGGCCGGTGGTTCCCGTGCTGGTCAAGAGCAGCGACGGACCACTCTTATCCCCTCTCCCTGTACCCAGGGGGAGGGTTAGGGTGGGGGTCAGATTGGCCGACGGCACCGAGAGCGAAGAACCCCCACCCCCGCCCTCCCCCTGTGTACAGGGAGAGGGAGAAAAAGGTGCGGTCGCTTCAATCTTCAATCCACGTCCGATGATCGCCGCGGCCGCCGATCGTTTGATCGCACTGGCCTGTTCCGGCGGCGCCAATTCCGGATTGACCGGGAACACGCTTCGCCCCGATGCCAGCACACCCAGAAACGCGATCGGAAATTCAAGCCCGTTTTCCAGGCTCACCAGTACCGTCGCACCGGCCGGTACCTTTTTGTCCAACTCCGCCGCCAATGTCCGGACCCGCTGGGCCAGAGCGGACCATGTCAGCACGTCGGCCGATTCACCCGAGCCGCTTGCCCCGACGTAGGCGATCTGCTCGCCGCGATCGGTTTCCCATCGCGCCACGCGATCCAACAGTTCGATGCCGGTTGCGCACTTTTTCACGCCGTCACCGCCGGCGTCCAGTCGATCGGCTCGGCCCCCAGCAGCGAATGTGCCGCCCGCCTGGGCACGGTCGCCACGCGCTTGTTGAGCCACACAAAGAAATAAAACAGCCACAGCCGCCACCGCAATTTCCACGGCGGCCGGGGAAAAACCTCGCCCGCCAGCACCGAGATCACCGCGTTATGCACCTTCATCGGCCCGGTGCCGTTCATGAACAACTCGCGGAATGAATGCTGGTAATAAGTGCGGATGAGGCGGAAATATGTTTTCGTGCTGCCGCGGACGTATTTTCGATAGCGCCGCTGCGCCGTGGCCGGCGATGCGCCGTTCTTCAACACCGCTGCCAGACATCGCGCCGCTTCGCAGGCGCTCATCATCGCCATGGTCGCCCCGGTGGAAAAGATCGGGTCCAGAAACGCCGCCGCATCTCCCACCAGAAAATAGCCCGGCCCCGAAAGAGGCCAGCAGGTGTAGCTGAAATCCGCCAGCACCTGGTTTTCGACCGGCCCGGCCGCCTGCGCCATCCGGTCACGCACCACCGGACACCGTGAGATCGCCCAGCCGAGCATCCGACTGGCCGACACGCCGGCCGATCGGCACACTTCCGCCCGCGTCACAAAACCCACGCTCGTCGTCATCTCGTCCAACGCGATCAGCCAGAACCATCCCTCTTGGCACATGATGATGCCCGGATGCCCGGCCGCTTTTCCCTCCAGCCGCTTCACGTTCGTGAAATGCGAGAAATACGCGACCTTGTGCAATTCCTGGTCCGAATGCGGCCTCCGCGTTCCCAACTTCCGGCCCACCACGGTTCCGTGACCGCTGGCATCGATCAGGTAGCGAGCCGTTAATTCGCCTTGGTCCGTCGCGATGCGCACGCGGCCGTCGGTTAATTCGAGTATCTCGCGCACGGCCACGTTCTGTCGGCAATCGGCCCCGGCCGCGGCGGCCTGGGCGAAGAGCATCCCGTCGAAATGCGCCCGCGCGATGTTGAACGTTTCGCTTCCCGGCACCAGTCCCATGTCGAAGGTGAACCGCGTCGTGTTCGGATCGTTTCCCAGCCCGAATTCCGCACCGAATTTGGGCATGTGCGGCAGCTTCCGAAGCGAGGCCTCGAGCCCCAGTTCCCGCAGCAGCGGCATGTTCCGCGGCAGGAACGATTCTCCAATGTGAAACCGCGGATGCGATCCCTTTTCCAGCAGGATGACCTTGATCCCCGCCCGCGCCAGTTGCAACGCCGCCGTCGCCCCTCCCGGCCCGCCGCCGATCACCAGCACATCGCAGTCCATCCCGTCCATCATCGCTGAACCCCGCTGCAATCGGCCAGGCCTTCTATCTCCACCAGCAGCTCCGGGCGACACAACCCGGACCGCACCATCTGCGGCTGGCCCACCGATGCAAGCTGCGATCGCACCATCGCCGCGATCGGTGCCGCATCCGAGGCATCGCGGTAATACACACGCAATTCACGCAGCGTCGCCAATCCCGCCGCGCCGTCCGCCGCGCCGGCGGCCGTCAGCAGGCTCGACAGGTTCGCCAGCGTCTCGGCGAATTGCGCCGACAGATCGTTCTCGAACATGGACACTTCCCCGCGGATGCTGGCCGTCCCGCCCACCAGCACCAGCGGCGCCGGCACATCCGCCGTAAGGATCGTCGCCCGCGAAAAGCAGGGCGGACGCGGCCCGTAGCGCGCGGAATAGCGGTGCGGCTGAACCTGCCGCGGATTGGCCACCGCCCTCCCCGGCTGTCGCGAGGCAAGACAATGCACGATCAAACCACGCCCGTCATATCCCACACCCGACGCCGTCGGCAGCGATGCGTCAAACCGCTCCGGCCCGCCGTACCACTGGCTCATCGCCGCAAACCGCCCGGCATTAAACGCCATGTACCGGTTGGCATCCCGGCCGGCGCCAACCGCCGGGTCAACCCCATTGACCGCCGGCTGCGTGATATCGCCGATATGATTCCAGAACCGCACCGGATACGGCGTGTTCGATTCCGCCAGCACCCCGCGAATCAGCCCATATGCCCCGATCGTCGCATCGCGCAATCCCGCCCCGTCGCGCACCAAATGCTCATCCACCCACGCACTAACCAGCGTAAACCGCTTCCCGGCCGCAATCTCCAGTGCGATCCCCTCGCTCCCGCCCCCCGTCCGCCCGGTCGCATCCACAAGCTGCTCCACCCACGCCGGCGGCCTCGCCGCCGCGCCCGCGCTATCCGAACCAGGTTTCGCCGTCAACGTGCGTATCATCCTTCCAAGCACTCTCGAACCGTTGACGGTACTCTAACCCGGCCCATAAAGGGTCACAAGGCGAAGGCATTTGTCGATTCTCTCGACGACAGGATCAACAGTACCCGCCTGTCCCGCCGAACCGGCAAATGCTATGATCTGGACACGGGGCTTGTCATGACAATGATTTCCCTGGCCGATCCTCGCTATCCCGACCAGCGGCCGGTTGAGGTTCAGGCTCTGGCCGATACCGGCGCGGTTCACCTGTGCATCCCACAGCACATCGCCATCCAGCTTCGGCTGGAACAATACGACCAGAAGGAAGTCACCGTGGCCGACGGCAGCAAGCGGCTGGTGCCGTACATGGGGCCGATCGAGATTCGCTTCAAGAATCGCGTCGGGCTGGGCGGCGCGCTGGTGACCGGGGATCAGGTTCTTCTGGGGGCGATACCGATGGAGGACATGGACCTGGTCGTCTCCCCCAAGGACCGCCGCATCGACGTGAACCCCGCCAGCCCGAATATCGCCTGCTCGACGTTGAAGTAGGGACGATGGTCTTGAAAGTTCTGAAAATATGATAACCACCGCCGGCGCGCATATCGTCGCATCATGACCGACGCCCGCAACTTGAAGATCGCCGTCACCGGCGCTTTTGGTTACTCCGGCCGCTATATCGCCCGGCGGCTGCTGGATGGCGGCTACCGCGTCGTCACATTGACCAATTCGCCGCAGCGCGAAAACCCGTTTGGGCAGGCGATCGAGGCTATCCCTTATCATTTCGACCAGCCGCAGCGTTTGACGCAATCGCTGAAGGGCGTCGATGCCCTCATCAATACCTATTGGGTGCGATTCGATCATCGCGCCTTTTCGCATCACCAGGCCGTTGCCAACAGCCGGGTTCTGTTCAATGCCGCGCGCGACGCCGGCGTGCGGCGGATCGTGCATGTCAGCATCACCCACCCGGACATCAACTCCGACCTGCCCTATTTTCGCGGCAAGGCCGAGCTGGAAGCGGACCTGCATTCCCTGGGAGTTCCCTACTGCATTCTGCGGCCGACCGTTCTTTTTGGGAAGGAAGATATCCTGATCAACAACATTGCCTGGGCGCTGCGGCATCTCCCAATGTTCGGGGTTTTCGGCGCCGGCGATTACCGGCTGCAACCGATCTACGTGGACGATCTTGCCGCCGCGGCCGTCGGGCGCGTTGCCGGCGACCGCAATGAGGTGATCGAGGCGATCGGGCCGGAGACATTCACCTATCTCGGCCTGGTCGAGACGATCAAACGGGCGCTGGACCTGAAGCGGGCGATCATCGGAGTTCCGCCGGGAATTGGCTACTGGGGCTGCCGACTGCTGGGTCTGCTGGTCGATGACGTCATCATCACGCGGGAGGAAATCCGCGGCCTGATGCAAGGGCGGCTGTGTGTCGACGCCCCGCCGCTGGGGACGACAAAGCTGACCGCCTGGATTGAGCAACACAAGGATACTCTCGGCCGGCGATACACCAGCGAACTTGCCCGCCGCAGAGACACCGTCTCGACATACCGATCCAATTGAAAAACGGGGGAGGGAAACGGGGACGCAGCTCGTTAAAAACAAGCTGCGTCCCCTTTATCGTCCCTCAGCCGTCGATCGGCCGCACGCAGTGCGCATCGTCGTTGCGGGGATTGTTGACATGCGTCGAGACGGCCTGGGCGAGCCAGCCGTCGTCGGGAGCGGGAACCAGCAGTTCGCCCAGGCGCTGGAGCGGTGTGTCGCGGTTCAACCACGGGTCGTAGGCGCCCTGACCGAGGATCACCGGCATGCGGTTGTGGATCGGGGCCATCAGTCGGTTGGGGGTGGTGGTGATGATCGTCATCGAATCCATATCCGCATCGGAGTCCGGATCGTGCCAGCGCTCCCAAAGGCCGGCGAAGCAGAACGGCCGATCGTCGGCGCGATGAATGAAAATCGGCTGCTTGCCCGCGCCGGTGGTGTGCCATTCGTAAAACCCATCGGCGGGCACGAGGCAGCGCCGGCGGGCGAAGGCATCGCGGAACGCGGGCCGTTCGGACACCGTCTCGGCCCGCGCATTGATCTGGCGATTGCCGATCGACGGGTCTTTGGCCCACGATGGAACCAGACCCCATTTCACCAGCGACAGCCGACGCGCCCCCTCCTTGTCCAACCGCACCACCGGAACCTGCTGTGTCGGGGCAATGTTGTATCGCGGAAAAAGCTCCGGCAGCGGCCCGACGATCACACCGATCGCTTCCATGATCTTCTGTGGAAGGGTCTTGAGCACGTATCGGCCGCACATGGTTCCATTGTACGCCCTGAATCGTTCGGTTCTCACCTTGGCTTAACGGCCTGCCTGCGGTTAAATGGATTTCATGGAGCGGGCAGAACCCGGACCGCGCGAGACTGACGCCGGCGATAACCTCGCACCGGACGGCGATTTGGCCGCGGATCGCCATCGACCGCGGCACGTCGGGAATCGCGCCAATGGGAGAGCGCAGCGCCGCCCGGCGCACGGGCCGTGGCTGCAAGTCGGATCGTCGCGCGGATTTGAATGGCATCGGGCCGAACTGGCGATTCCCGATCTGCCGGCGGAACTGGCGGGGCTGCGGATTCTCCACATCAGCGATTTCCACGCCTGGGCGCATTGGGATCCCGGCTACGACCAGCTCATCGAACGCGTCAAAAGCCAGCGCCCCGACATGATCCTCTTCACCGGCGATTTCGTCGATTGCAAACACGATTACACCCCCGCCATGCCCGTTGTGCAGCGGGTGATGGAAGGGCTGACATCACGGCTGGGGACATACGTCATCCTGGGAAATCACGATGACGATCTGCTGGCCGCATCGCTGGGCGGCTGGGGTTTGCATCAGGTGCATGGCCGGCGAATATGCCTGGAATCGGGCGCGGCGACGATTGAATTGATCGGGATCGGCGGGCTGGAGCGGCGCGATCTGGACCCGCGCTTCATCGCGTCGATCCCGCCGAAGAAACCGGGGGCGGTCCGGATCGTCCTGTCGCATTTCCCCGACACTCTGCGCCGCGTCGGCGGTTTGCGGCCGGACCTGTTCCTCGCCGGCCACACGCACGGCGGCCAGATATGCCTTCCCGGCGGTCGGCCCATCAGCAGCCACGATTCCCTCCCGCGCCGTTTCTGCCGGGGGATTCATCACATCGCCGGCACCTGGCTCGTGGTCAACCGCGGCTTTGGATTCTCGTCACTGCTGCGGGTGCGAACCTTCTGCCCGGCCGAGGTGATCGAAATGACCCTCGTGCGCGGCGAAGCGCCGGGTCGCGATGTCGAACTATAAGAGCCTCGCATGCACAGCTTTGCCATCGTGACACCCTCGTATCAGCAGGCCCGATTTCTGTCGGCCACGATTCGTTCGGTGCTCGATCAACACTATCCGCATCTGGATCATCTCGTCGTCGATGGTGGTTCGACGGATGGCACGATCGAGCTTCTGCGGCAATTCGATCCGCCGGTGCGGTTTGTCAGCGAAAGCGATCGCGGGCAGGCCGACGCGATCAATAAGGGATTCAGGCTCACGCAGGGCGAGATTCTCTCCTGGCTGAATTCCGATGACATGCTGGCCGCCGGCGCGCTGGAGCGGGTCGATCAGGCGTTTGCGGAAAATCCGGATGTCGGCCTGGTGTACGGCGATGCGAGATTCATCGACGCCGACGGGAATGACATCGGGCCGTGCGTCCAGGTCGAGCCGTTTGACCGCCGGCGGCTGCTGACGCATTCGGATTACATCGCACAACCGGCCGCGTTTTTTCGCCGGTCGCTTTTTGAGCAGGCCGGGCCGCTGGATATCTCGCTGCATTGGGCAATGGACTACGACTTCTTCCTCAAGGCGACGCAGACCGCCCGCGTGTTGTATCTGCCGCGCGTGCTGGCCCACTATCGTTTCCACCCGGCCGGCAAGACCGCCAGCAGCGGCCGGGACCGCATCGAGGAGGTCCGCAGGGTTGTCCGCCGCTATGGCCAGACGCGTCTGCCGGCCTATTTCGAACTGGAACTGGCGGCGATCGACTTGGCTGATGCCATCGCCCAATCCCGTCGCGGCCGGATCGACCGGGGGGCGATTACACTGCTCCGCGCTATGTCTCATTTGCTAACAAATCCGCCATCGGTATTGACGCTGGCCGCGCCCCAAACCCGCCGGATCATTGCCGCCCGCCGATCGCTTCGCGCGGCTATGCAAGGGCGCGAGCGCGCCGAAATTTCCGGGGGAGAAGAAATTGAACCGCCAAGAGCGCCAAGACGCCAAGGGTGAGATTCAGCCGGCGATGTCCGCGAGTTCCAGTTGCAGGGCGGCGGCGATCGCCATAAGCACCGAGACCGATCCGTGCTTCCGGCCGGTCTCGATCTCGGCGAGATACGGCCGGGCGATCTTCCCCGCCTTGGCAAGTTGCGCCTGAGTCAGCCCGCGATAGTCGCGGAAGACGCGAATGGGATTCTCGCCGCCGACCAGGCGATCGACCACCTCGGACGGGAACATCTCTCCCTTGTCGGCCACGGCGGCGTCGTAAGCCCGAATGTCGTCGAGCATCTCCGCGTCGCGCTGGAGTCGCTCGAAATCCTCCAGCGGCACCACTGCGAAGCGTCGGCCTTTGCGTTGGATGATTTCGGTTGTCATTGATAAGCGCCTCCACGCGATTCCATATCTTTCGGGAAATTGTAATGCGACCCAACGGCTGCGGCAGTATACTATCGGGTATGAGCCAGCCGAGTGTTTGGCCGGAAACCGCCAGCCACCTGATCGCCGCGGCCTGCAATCATTGCGGGGCGCCGCTGGCGATGCCCGAGGATGCCCGGTTTGTCACGTGCGCGCATTGCGGATCGAGCCTCGGAGTTGAACGCTCCGGCGGCGGAACCTACACGCATGTGCTCGAAGCGGTCGATCGGCGAACCGCAGACATCGAGCGGGAAGTTGCCGAACTTGAAATCCTGGGGCAAATCAAACGTGTTGACGGGCTGTGGGTGACGCAAAGTAAACAGCACATGCTCCACGGCAAATATGGCCATACCTTTAGACCCACGGTCGGTGTGGCGATCGGCGTCTCGATTTTTGTCTGCATGCTCGCGAGCATGTTCTTCTTCCTGGCGTCGATGCCTGACGCGGGTCCGGCCGGTATCCTTGCGCTCCTGGCCGGCATCGGTTTTGTGGTTGGGGCGATAGTGTACGGGATTTCCGGCATCGGCAAGGCTCTTAAATTCAATGCCGCCGAGCGTCGCTATCAGCGGCGTCGTCAGGAGTTGCTTACACAGTTGGAGAGGCTCGGAAACCAGAGCCGCGGGGCAACGGATGCCACCTGTTCGGCGTCCGTTTGACGCCCGACACCGCGGGCCGCTTGAAGAGCCAGCGGGCGGGTAATTTGATATACTAACACCCATGAATCCACCGGCCGCATCACCCGTGGTTGGCAGCCCGTTGGCAGCAATTACCTGCGATCATTGCGCCGCGCCGTTGTCAGTGCCCGATGACGCTCGGTTTGTCATCTGCTCCCACTGCGGCTCGCGCCTCGAAATCCACCGCTCAGGCGGCGTTGCCTGCACTCACGTACTCGAAAAAATCGACGCGCGAACTGCTCGCGTCGAGCATGGGCTGACCGAACTCCTGATCCGCGAGCGCATCGACCTGCTAGAACGCCAATGGGCGATTCGCGGCGGCAGGCATATAGACCACAGCAGAGACGGCGGTTCGGTGAAACCCGCCGCCAAACCCACGATAATCGGATTCATCGTTGTGATTGCGGTCGGAGTCACTATCGCCAATCTGGCGTGGCAGCCCGGTGCGTCTCCTGTCGGGGCGATTCTCATCGCCTCAGTTTTTGTGGTTCTGGCAATAGTTCTAGGAATTTCCGACGCCCGGCGAGCCGCCGAGTTCCGCAGAGCGGAGGTACGCTATCTGCAAGCCCGCCAGACATTACTGGATCAGTTGAAACAGACTACGATGTAACCGGAGGGGCGGCTTGACTTGCCCTTCACGACCTCGACGCGATCGCCGATGAGATCGGGCGCAAGATCCTTGAGACGACGTATTTTTCGGAGATCGACTCGGCCCGCGCGGTCATGTCGCCGAAGACCTCTTCCAGAGCCTGCTTCGGCCGGTCGCCCCAGTAGCGGCGGAGAATCAGGTAGACGCTGATCACATCATCGGAATAATCCCCCGTGCGAACCTGGTACATGTTCGTGCGCGTGACGATGTCCAGGCGGCCTTGCAGGCGGCAATCGTCGCTGAGGGCGAACGTCATCGTCGGCTGCACGTCCACGGCCTTGGCGCCGGGCTCCTCGGCAAGGCAATGCAGGGGCGAATCGGCCATCAGGCTTTCGGAAATGATCTCGTCGTGGTTGCCGCTGAAGTTCAGATCGAACCCGAACAGCACGTCCAGATAGTCGATCTCCACCGGGCTGATCCCCAGGTGATACGGCGCCAGTTGCAAAATGAAATTGTGCAGTTCGATGGCCGTCTCGATGTCCGGCGGGTTGACGTATCCGCAGCTCAGGCGTTTGGCCTCGACGCTGACCCATCGGTAGGCGGCGTTGTTGCGGTCCTCCTCGAGATTCATTTCGCCGTTATCGGTCTTGCGGAAGCGCGTCATCGAAGGGATCTGTTTCTGCACGCGCTCGAAGAAATGAAGCAGGGTCTCGCGCTGGTGCGGCAGATTGAGCTGCGAACCAAGGCGCATGTTGATGTAGAAATCGTCGCAGAAGCTTGAAAACGGATTGGACATGCGTTCTCCCATTGTCGTCGGGGCGTAACAACTGCCCGCCGGGCAAACCTCTCCGTGTCCCCGTCTCTCTAGCTATCGGCCCTGCCGCCGGGG
>Ga0181517_10001703_pt1 | contig 23714 bp, 25 predicted proteins | sample PEATcosm2014_Bin_31_FD_119748 | JGI IMG/M metagenome (GOLD analysis project Ga0181517, IMG submission 119748) | Peatland microbial communities from MTU Mesocosm Facility, Houghton, MI, USA - PEATcosm2014_Bin01_30_metaG | ecosystem: Environmental > Terrestrial > Soil > Wetlands > Peat | place... | reverse complement strand
CGGGCAATCCTTGGACGCGGTCATCGGGATCGGCGCCGGCGCGGACAGGGACGGCCTCTCGCGCAAGCGCTCCGCCATAGAACGCGCTCTCGCGCGTCATGCCAGCGAGTTGAATACTCCCCTGGGTGTTCTGCGCTGCGTCGGAGGATTGGAAGTGGCTGCCATGACCGGTTTTTGCTTGGGTGCCGCCGCCTACCGTGTGCCCGTGCTCACCGACGGATTCATTGCTACCGCCGGCGCGGCTGTCGCGGTCCGCTTGTGCCCGGCCGCGGACGATTACCTTTTCGCCGCGCATCAGTCGGCGGAACCGGGGCACGCTCATCTTCTCGCGCTGCTGGGATTGCGGCCGCTCTTAAGCCTCGGGCTGCGCCTGGGCGAAGGGACTGGAGCGGCGCTGGCGATCAAGCTGGTGCAAGCTTCCGTCGCCGCGTTCACCCAAATGGCGACCTTCGACTCGGCGGGAGTCTCCAACCAATGAAATCGCTGCTGGCAGGGATCGCATTTTTGACCCGTCTGCCGGTGGGGCGCCTGATTTCCTTCGATGCCGCCGATGTGTCCCGCTCGGCCGGCTGGTTTCCGCTGGTTGGCGCACTGCTGGGGTCCGCCTACGCCGGCGCCGCCTGGCTGTTGCGGGAACACCTGCCGCTGGCGACAGTGGCGATCCTCATAGTGGCGCTGGAGGCGGTTCTCACCGGAGCGCTTCACCTGGACGGCCTTGCCGATGCGGCGGATGGGTTCGGCGGCGGCAAGGACCGTGACGATGTTCTGCGCATCATGCGGGACCATGCCATCGGAAGTTACGGCGCGACGGCTCTGATTCTGCTCGTCGCGCTCAAGGTGGCCGCCTACGCTGTGCTGCTCTCTTCCACCAACTGGTTCTGCGTGTTTTTTCTGACTCCCGCACTCGGACGGTGGGCGCTGGTTCTTCTCACCGGAACGTTGCCATACGCAAGATCCTCGCCATCGGTAGTGGGCGGCATGAAACGCTCGGCCACGATCTGGGGGACGGTCATCGTAGCGGTTCTGATTGCCGCGACTCGATATCCGCGAGCCTGGGCCGCCGCGGCGGCGGTGCTAGCCGTGACCTTCTGTTTTGGTTTCTATTCTCACCGCCGACTTGGCGGCATTACGGGCGATGTACTCGGGGCCAACCTGCAGCTATCCGAAAGCGCGGCCCTGATCGCATTCTTGTGGGCCGGCCATCCATGACGACGCGCTTCTGGCTGATCCGGCACGGAGAAACCGAGGAATGGACGCGCGGGCGCTGCTATGGCTCGCTCGACGTGGGACTGTCGCCAAACGGCCGGTTGCAGATCGCGCGCGTCGCCCAAACCCTCAAACGCGAGCCGATCGCCGTCGTTTTCAGTAGCCCTCTTCACCGTGCGCTGGAGAGCGCCTGCGCGATCGCAACCGAATGCTCCTGCCCCTGCGAAGTTCTTCCGGCTCTGCGTGAGATCGATTTCGGAGACTTCGAAGGGATCCCGTATGACGAAATCGCGGCCCGCTATCCAGCCGAGTACCGGTGCTGGATGCAGGAGCCGGCGAAAGTCGCGTTCCCGAATGGCGAGAGCTTCTCACTGCTGCGCGCCCGTGTGCTCGATGCATTCATGGGCATCGCCGAGCAGAGAGCCGGCCAGACAGTCGCGATTGTCAGTCATGGAGGCGCCATTCGCGCGCTGATCGCGTGGGCGTTGCAGATACCAGACGATTGCGTTTTTCGCGTCGCTCAGGAGGCTGGAGCGATCAATCTGTTGGTGCTTACGGAGGGCACTCCCAGCGTACAGCTCTTAAACGCCAGCGGTGTGTTGGAATCGTGAACCTCGCGTCACTGCTTCATTTGCCCTTTTTGCCTAAAAGCAATTTGGAGTGCGGCGCGCCGCGGCTGACTTATCTCCCGCTAACCCTGTGCCTGGGCGGCCCCGCGGCCCTGTGGCGGCGCGCCGATTCCAAGCCGCCGCATCTTGTAGAACAGTGTCGAGCGCGGCAACCCGAGACGCGCTGCGGCGGCCGCGATCACCCCATGGGTGACGGCGAGCGTCCGCAGGATATGGGCACGTTCGGCGTCCTTCAGCGTTACCGGTTCCGGCGCTATCTCGGGCAACTGGTTCAACTCGTGGAGTGGTGCATCCAGCACCGCTCCCTTCGAGAGAATCACGGCGCGCTCCAGGAAGTTCTCGAGCTCCCGGATGTTGCCCGGCCATGGATACCGGCAAAGCGCCTCGATGGTATCCGGCGGAATCACCTCGATGGCCCTGTTCATTTGCCTGCGAAGGACGCTTACGACGTGCTTTGCCAGCAGCGGTATATCCTCGCGCCGCTCGCGCAGCGGCGGTATGGTTATCGGAAAGACGTTCAACCGATAAAACAGATCGCTGCGGAATGTGCCCTCCCTGACCATGCGCCGCAAGTCGTTGTGGGTGGCCGTGATCAGCCGAACGTCCGACCGGATCGTATGAGAGCTCCCCAGGCGCTCGAACTCGTGCTCCTGCAGGACGCGCAGTAGCTTCGGCTGCAACTCGCCGGGAATGTCTCCGATCTCGTCCAGGAAAAGCGTGCCCTTGTGGGCCAACTCGAAACGGCCGATGCGCTGTGCAATCGCGCCCGTAAAGGCGCCACGTTCGTGCCCGAACAATTCACTCTCAAGCAGCCCGAGCGGAATCGCGGAGCAATTTACCTTGACGAACGGGCGTCCCCGCCGCTCGCTCATTTCATGTATTGCCGACGCCGTGCGCTCCTTTCCCGTGCCGGTTTCGCCCAGGATTAGCACAGTCGATGCGGTCGCGGCCACCGTGGCCGCCTGCTGCATCACGTGCCGCAGTTGCTGGCTCTCGCCGACGATCTTGTCCGCGTCGTACAGGCAAGAAGGGCTAGTGATGGCCGTAGCCATAAAATCCCTCTCAGAATCGGAATCGGTGCGGCGCCCGGGCGCGAAAGTTCGTCCCATGCAGCTAAGATAAGCCGGGCCGCGCCGCCAAGCCAGACTTTCGAACAAACTCCCGATACCAGTGGGTGAGAAGGCGTGCGCCAACGCTCAGTTGTGGGCTCCGGAGCTCACTCTTGCGGCAGAGCGTACGGTTCTGGGGTGGTCAGCTCGAGAATCGATTTCGTGCCGTCGGGCGATTCGACCTCCAATACCGGTCCCGTATCGCCGGTTGGCGGCAGCATGCGGATCGCGGCGGCGTCGTGAATACCGTGCGTAAGGTTCTCTCCGGCCGGCGCGGCGAAGGCGATCCAGATCGCGCGTTCGCGATCTTTGATATCGGCCGAAATGCCGTCAAATGGCCGGTTCTCCGTTTGCACCTGGTACCCGATCTCGCTATCCACGCCAACAATCTCCAAACGTGCGTGCGCACCGCGGTACTCCTTGGTGAACTCGGCTAGGAACGGAATCCATCGATCCGAGGGGATCTCTTGGGTATTCTGGCGATTGGCTAGTATGCTGGATTTGCTCATGGCTCTCGAAGATGCACTTCCATTGCCAGTATCTTCTGGCGATTAGCGCACGTCCCGTCCCCTGGCCCGGATGACCTGTTGCCCTCGCCGGTCCTCGATGTAGCTCCCGCGCACCTACCGAATCGCGCTTCAACGCGCGGGATTTATTGCCCACCCGCAAGTAATTCAGCGGCGGCCGGAGTCATCGTGCCGACACTCACAAACGCAACACCGCCGCCGCTTCGCCCCGGGGCATTTCGTTCGCCGGCAGCGAAACCCGGCTGGTATCGCGGTGCTTCTCGAGATCGGTCGGACCTTCTCGAATGAATCGGAGCGGCGATTGCATCGGCACGTACAAAATCGGTCCGTGCAATTCCCAGTTTCCGGTGAGCCGATCACAGCCTTTTCGAATAAAGCGCCCGGCGGGACAGGGCAAAACGGCTTCGTTGCCCAACGGAGTGTTGCCCTTAAAAATACGCGGCTTGGTCGGCTGATTGAGGGCGGGCCGGTCGGGCCGCGCGGGCGCGCAAGCGTCTGGGGGATGCAAGGTCTTTGTCCGGCTAGTGAGCCGGCGCTGGAATTCTTCCCCCCGATGAATACCCCTTCTCCCAGCTTCGCATCCGGAATCCCAAGGCCACGAGTATCACCCCGAAGATCAGCGCGTAGGCGCCAAACCACAAGGCGATTACCAGCGCACCGGCGAGTGGAACTACCGCGGCAACGACTCCGAATAGAGTCGATGCGATGCCACTGAGCGCCAGGAGCCACTCACCCGAGACATGTCTCCGCAGACGCACCGCGGCTGCAATTTCGACGATACCCGTAATGATGGCCCACGCCGCAATAACCCATACCAGGCTGAGCGCGGTTATTGCCGGCCACATGACGGTGATGACGGCGGCCGCAATCCCGACGATGCCTTCTACCAGCAACGCGCCCCAGCGTTCGTGAGCCGCAACCGCGCGCAGTGCGCCCGTTAGGCTCACGGCGCCATCCACGAGCGCATAGCCCGCAAACAGGAAGACCAACTCCGCCAGCGTAATGCCGGGCCAAACGAACGTTAGTATTCCGACCAGGATCCCCAGAACTCCGCGGATCACAAGAGACCACCAGTTTCTGGCAAGTGCTAATCTCATTTGTCAACTCCTCCCTCACTTCGCTCGCGCCGAGCCTGCGAACCCGGCAAGGTGACGATTTCCTATGCCGCCTTTTCGGACGCACTCTCCGCGGCTGCGAAAGGACCTTTTGAACGGGGATTTCGCCCGCAGGGCGGGATTGCGATCCGGCGCACGTGAGTACCGGTGCAGGCAATATGCCAGTCAAACAAGTGCCCGGATACCCATGCTTTCGGCTCCGCAGGCGGCTCGGGGTGGCGTGATTCCGATTCTCTAGTCGCGGGTTGGATGCGAGGCGTCTATGGATAGACTGGCCAACCGACCGGTCCGTTCGCGAAAGCTCCGGAGGAGTCCTCGGTGAAGAAGCCGGAGGGGCGTACGTCGATCCGGAGCGACATCGTTTTCCAGTTCCCGACGGTCGGGGCGCCTACGGCCGCATGACGCCGCATACCGGAGCGGGCCAATCCAGGCGTGCGCTGGCCGCCACCGCCTCCGCAATTCTTTCCGCGATCTCGGGAGGAAACGGTGCCGTCTTCCTTTCGGCAGCGTTCATAAACGCGTTGATGCACTCGAAAATCGATGCCAGCCTGCCCCGGGTTTCATTAACCATGAACAGGAGATATTGCAGCCGCTTGGGCGAACATGCCACCGAACGGACATAAACCGCCACGCGATCGAGCGGCATCACCTCGCTGAGAAAATGGATGTGGTGCTCCAGGTCAACCGTTCCCGTCCGGTGTGCACGATGGTACTCGGGCGTCAACCCCAGCCGCTCGTGCAGGACCTCGCCCGCGTCATCATAAATGGCGAGATACCATCGCATATTCATGTGGCCGTTTTCGTCGCGGTAGGTTTCGGGAATGGTTAATCGCAGGCAGACCGGCTCCAGCGCAGTAATTTTCTCAAGAGGAACAACCGGGGGTTTCATGATTGGATGATAGCTCTCAGCGATCGTTCGCTGCCCGCGCCGCGGCTCGCCTCTCAGCTCAAGCTCTCGGCACTGTAGCGGACGATGAGGCCGGTCCGCACGGCATAGCGGTAGACGCTCGCAAAAAACCAGCATGCCAGAACCAGATAGACCACCGCGAGAACGGTGGCCCACGCCAGAGCCGCGCCGGAAGCCGCGCCCCCAGCGACGATGCGCCGCACGCCTTCGAATACGTACGCGGGCGGCAGCACGCGGGAAACAAGCTGCATCCATTTCGGAAGCGTGGAGAGCGGGTAGAAAACTCCGGCGAAGGGCGAGAGCAGCGCCGGAATCGGCCAGATGAACCACTCGGCGGCGGGGCCCAGACGAAGCACGATCGCGCTGGCGAAGACGCCCAGGGCGATCCCGAATAGAAAGAGCGTGAGGAGAAACTGAACCAGCGCCAGGCCGTAGCCGAGGAAAGACAGGCCGAAAACCGTGGTGGCCAGGAGCAACATCACCACCAGCCCGACGACGCTGGTGGAGATGCTCGAAAGTACCAGGCCGCCCAGGTATTCCGATATCGAAAGCGGCGTGGCGAAGATGTTCAGAAAATTGCGCGACCAGACATCTTCGAAGAACGCCATGGTCACCCCTTGCATGATGCGGATCAGAAAATCCCACAGGAGCACGGCGCCGAGCAGGGCGGGGACGAAATTGAAGCCGGCCGAGGCTACGCTGTTCAAGTACCGGCTGATGAAGCCCCACAGGACGATATCGATGCCCGCCCAGGCGAACAGGGGCACAATGCGCGCGGGGCTGCCGCGCAGCAGGTAGAAGTAGCGCAAGACGATGGCCGACATGCGTCGCCAGTGCATCGTTCAGCGGCCCTCCAGGGTCAGCGGCTCGCGCGCTACGGCGATGAAGAGCTCTTCCAGAGTCGCCTTGCCGTGCTCGCGCAGCAGCTCGCGCGGGCGGCCTTCGAGCAGGATCTTGCCGCGCGAGAGGAACAGCACGCGGTCGCAGACGGCCTCGGTCTCATACATGTTGTGAGAGGTCCACAGCACGCCGCGCTCGCCCTGGGTGGCGAACTCGCGAATGTCGTCACGCATGTCGCGCGCCGCGGCGGGGTCGAGCGACGCCGTGGGTTCGTCCAGCAGCAGGAGGCGCGGCCGGTTCAACATAGCCTTGGCGAGGCTCACGCGGGTCTGCTCGCCGGAGGAAAGCGCGCCGCAGCGGACGTCCCGGAAGCGTTCGAGATCGAACTGCTCGAGCAGGGCGGCAATGCGTTCGGAGAGATTCCCCACACCGTAGATCAGGCCGAAGATTCGCAGGTTCTGATATACCGTCAGATTGCCCGGCAAGGGAGCGTACACGGCCGCGAAGTTGGTGCGCGCCAGCGCTCGCGAGCGGTGCGTGGCGACGTCCAGGCCCTCGATTCGAATGCTGCCCGAATCCGGTTCGAGGACGCCCAGAATCATATTGATGGTGGTGCTCTTACCGGCCCCGTTGGGACCGAGCAGTCCGACGATCTCGCCTCGGCCCACGTGGAAGGAAATGCAGTCCACCGCGACGACTTCGCGATAGGACTTGCACAGATTCGTTACGACGAGAATCTTGTCTTCGGGAGATTCCGGCGCGGGCCGGGATTCGTTCACGGACGCCAAGCCTTCAGTCTGCTGAATTGTGCGGCGAAGCGCAACCCGGAGACGGCGCCGTGCGTGCTACTGCTCCCAACCGCCGCCCAGCGCGGTGTAGAGCTGGACGAGGGACAGACGTTCATTCAGGCGGGCGCGCGCCAGGTTCAGTCGCGCGTCGAACCAGTTTGTCTGGCTGCTCAACACTTCCAGATAGCTGGTTGCACCGCCCCGGTAACGCATATCCGAAAGGCGCGCCGCGTCCTCCGCCGCCGCGGTCAGAAGCTCCTGGTGCGCGCGAAAATCGCGATATTTCCGGTAAGCGATCAGCGCGTCGGAAACCTGCCGGAAGGCCGTCTGGATGGTCTGCCGGTAAGTGAGCAGCGCCTCTTGCTGTTGGGCTTGGGAGAGCCGCAGGTTCGCCCGCAGCCGGCCGGCCTCGAATATGGGTTGCGTGAGCGGCTCGCTGAAATCCCATCCCGCCCCCGGTGCGGCGAACAGGTCCCCCAGCTTGGTGCTCAGGATGCCGGCGCCTCCGGTCAGCGGCAGGCTGGGAAAGAAGGCCGCGCGCGCCACTCCGATGTTGGCCGTGGCGGCCGCCAGTTGCTGCTCGGCTGCGCGAATGTCCGGCCGCCGCTCCAGCAGGCGCGAAGGCAGACCTGCCGGGACCTCCGGTGGCGCAGGTTGATCGGTGAATGCGCCGCCGCGCGGAATGGCATGCGGGTTGTCGCCGGTCAATGTGCTGATGAGGTCTTCCTGCAAGCCGATCTGGCGCTCCGTATCGGGGATGGTCTCGGCGGCGGTTTCCACGAGTTGCTCGGCCTGGCGTTGGTCGACCAGCGCAGCCGCGCCCCCATTCACAAGCGTCTCGGTGAGTTCCAGCGATTGCCGGCGCGATTCCAGCGTGCTGTGGGAAATTGCGAGTTCGCTGTCGAGCTCGCGCATCCCGAAATACGCGATGGCGATGTTCGAAACCAGAGTGGCGACCACCTGCCGCCGGTTCCATTCGGCCGCCAGCAGGTTGTCGCGGGCCGCCTCCGTGGCGCGGCGATAGCGGCCCCAGAAATCGACGTTCCAGGAGATCAGCGCCTGGATCTGGAAATAGCTGAACGTAAAACCGGGAATACGTTCGCTCGAAAATGCCGGCCCGGCGCCGATGTTGGGGTACTGGTCCGCGCGGGCGATGCCCGCCTGGGCCTGCGCCTGAAGGATTCGGCTGGCGGCGATCCGGACGTCGAAGTTGCCCTGCAAACCCGCTCGAATGAGCTTCTGAAGCTGCGGATCCTGAAACAGCGCCCACCACTTTTCGTCGCCCAGCGAGGCCGCGTCGGGCGTCTCTTGCGACGAGTTGTAGTAAGTCTGGGGAACGTCTACGGGCGGGCGTTTATAGTCAGGTCCCACCGTGCAGCCGGCCAGGAACAAAGATAAGAGCGGCAGGAATGTGCGAGCAAGACCTCTCACGCCGGCGTCTCCTCTGGCGCCGGCTCGTCGCCGGCCCTGCGCGAGCGCGTGACCCGGGCGGTAATCGATTCGACCACATCGAACGTGACCGGAATGAGAAAGATGGCCAGCAGCGAGGCCGCCAGCATGCCGCCGATGACCGCGGTCCCGAGGACGCGCCGGGAGACCGCCCCCGAACCGCTGGCGGTCCACAGCGGAATGCAGCCCAGGATGAAAGCAAACGCCGTCATGAGAATAGGCCGCAACCGGATGCGGCCTCCGATGAGCGCCGCTTCCGCCGCGCTCCTGCCCGATTCGTATTCGTGCTTGGCAAATTCGACGATCAGGATGGCGTTCTTGGCGGCCAGGCCGATGAGCATCACCAGGCCGATCTGGGCATACACGTCGTTCTCATAATGGCGGCCCCACAGAAACAGATAGGCGCCGAAAACGGCGACCGGGGTTCCCAGCAGCACGCTGAACGGCAGCGACCAGCTTTCATACTGCGCCGCCAGAATCAGGAAGACGAACAAGAGAGACAATCCGAACACCTGCCCCGTCGAGACGCCCTCGGCCGCCTTCTGCTCCTGAAACGACATGCCGGAATAATCGAAGCCCATCTCGCGCGGCATGGTGGCCGCGAAAGTCTGTTCGAGCGCCTGCATGGCTTGGCCGGAACTGTAGCCCGGAGCCGCCGTGGCATTGATCTGGGCGGCATGATACTCGTTGTAGCGCATGGTGAATTCGGGACCGGTAATACTCGTAACATTAGTTACAGCGCTCAACGGGACCATGCTTCCGCTGCTATTGGCGACATAGAACTGGCCGAGGTTTTCGATGCGCGTCCGGTAGTCGCCTTCCGCTTCGACATAGACCTGCCACTGCCGCCCGAAACGGTTGAAGTAGTTCACCAGATATCCACCCAGGAACGCGCCCATGGTTTGGTACACGTCGGCGATGTTGACCTGCTGGCGCTCGACCTTGGCGCGATCTACCGCCACATAGTCCTGCGGTATGTCGGGAAGATAGGAAGTCGCGATACCGGTCAGCTCGGGGCGTTTGCGAGCCGCGGCCACGAAGTTATTCACATTAGCGGTGAGAAACGACAGATCGGCGCCGGACCTGTCCTCGAGCATGAACGTCACTCCGCCGGAAGTGCCGACGCCGGGGATGGCCGGAGGCGAAAACGCGAATCCTATTCCGTCGGGCATCTTGCCCAATTCCGCGGTGATATGGTTGCGGATAGCATCGAACTGCTCCTCGGGCTTCTTGCGTTCGTCCCAGGGCTTCTCCGTGACGAAGAAGAATGCGCTGTACGTATTCTGCACGCGGCTGAGAAGGCTGAAGCCGATCACCGAGGTGCACCCCTGCACGCCGGGCGTGTGCAGAACGATATTCTCGACCTGGCGCGCGGCGTCCGCGGTCCGCTGCAAAGAGGCAGCGTAGGGCAATTGCACGTTCACGTAGATGTAGCCGTAATCCTCCTCCGGCAGGAAGGAGCTCGGCAGCCGGCGTCCGATCAGTACGGCAGCCGTCGATATCACCGCCAGCAATACCAGGGCGAGCGCCGCCTTGCGGATCAGGGCCGCGGAAACCCCCACGTAGCCTTCCGTGGCGCGCGCGAAAGCGCGGTTGAACCAGGCGAAGAAGCGTCCCAGCAGGCCGGGCTTCTTCCTGGTGTCTTTCGGCTTCAGCAATAGGGCCGAGAGCGCCGGGCTGAGGGACAGCGCGTTGAAGGCCGAAAGCATGACGGAAATCGCGATGGTAATGGCGAACTGCTGGTACAGGCGCCCGGTGATGCCGCCGATGAAAACCGTCGGAATAAACACGGCGGCCAGAATGAGCGCGACCGCGGTCACCGGCCCGGCTACCTCCTCCATGGCTTTGACTGAGGCGTCCCGCGGGCTCATGCCCTCTTCGATATGGCGCTCCACGGCCTCGACGACCACAATGGCATCGTCCACCACCAGGCCGATGGCCAGCACGAGTCCGAACAGCGACAGCGTATTGATCGAAAACCCGAGCAGGGGAAAGACGGCGAACGTGCCAATCAACGACACGGGCACGGCCAACAGCGGAATCAACGTGGCGCGCCAACCTTGCAAAAAGAGGTAGACAACCAGCACCACCAGCCCCAGCGCTTCGAGCAGCGTCACCAGAATTTCCTTCATGCCGGCGGTCACCGACGCCGTGGTGTCGAGGCTGACGGTGTAGGCCAGGTCGCTGGGGAACGTGCGGCTGAGCTGGGCAATTCGCGCTCGCAGAGCTTTGGCCGCATCCACCGCGTTCGATCCCGGAAGCTGATAGCAGGCGAGAACGGCGGAAGGCTTGCCGTTGTACCGGCCCACCATGTTATAAAACTGCGACCCCAGTTCGAGACGGGCGACGTCTTTCAGGCGCAGGATGGAACCGTCCGGATTGGCGCGCAGGATGATGTTTCCGAATTCCTCGGGCGAAATGAGGCGCCCCTGCGTGCGCACGGTGTAAGTGAACTGCTGTCCGCCAGGTACCGGCTCGCCTCCGATTTGTCCGGCGGGGTTCACATTGTTCTGGGCCTGGAGAGCTTGAATGATCTGCGGTACGGTGATCTGTAACTTGGCTAATTGATCGGGCTTTACCCAGCAGCGCATGGCGTACTGCCCGGCTCCAAAAACGTTGATCTGCGAGATGCCCGGAACGCGCGTCAGCTCATCGACCAGGTTAATGTAGGCGTAATTGGCCAGAAACACGCTGTCATAAGTGCCGTGGGGCGAGTAGAGAGCCACCAGCATCATCGGGGCCGTAGGAGATTTGCGGATAATCAATCCCGCCGTGTTGACCTGCGGCGGCAGTTGGGACTGCGCCTGCGAGGAGCGCATTTGCGTCAAAACCTGGTCGATGTTAGGGTCGGTCTTGACGTCGAAATCCACGGTGATCTGCGTTTGCCCGTTGTTGGCGTTCACCGAATACATGAAGTTCATGTTGTCGACGCCGGTGATTTGCTCTTCGAGCGGCGCGGCGACCGATTCTTCGAGTGTCTGCGCATCCGCTCCGGGGTAAGTCGCCTGTATCTGGATTTCCGGCGGAACGATACTAGGGAACTGTGCCACGGGCAGCGTGGCAAGGGAAACCAGCCCCACCACCACCATGACGATGGCGATCACTATGGCGACAATGGGCCGCCGGATAAAGAACTTGGACATTGTTTAACGCTCTTGGGAGCTGTCCGCGCCGGTGTCGGGCCTCGGTGTCACCACGGTTCCTTCGCGCACCTTCGAGGTGCCTTCTGAAACGACTCGCTCGGCCTCCTGCAAGCCGGTGCCGACGATCCACATCGATCCGACCCGGTCGCCGGCCTGCACCGTGCGGATGCTGACGCGATTCCCCGGCCCCACCACGGCAACCTGATAGCGGCCCTGCAACTCCGTTACGGCGCGCTGCGGGACGAGCAGGGCGCCCCTCTTCATGGCGGTGACGGCGCGTATGCGGCCGAACTGTCCCGGGCGGAGGATATTGCCCGGATTCGGAAATGCCCCGACGATGCGAATGGTCCCTGTCTGGCTGTTCACCTGGCGGTCGGCAAACACGATTCGGCCCTGGCGTGGATATATCGTTTCATTGCTCAGAGTGAGTTGCAGGGGGACGGTGCTGTTGGCGCGCAGCAGGTCGGGTCCACCATCCGTCCCAATCCTGCCGGCGAGCGCCAGATACTCCTGCTCGGCGATCGAAAAGTAAACTTTGATGGGGTCGACCTGCGAGATGGTTGTGAGTATGGTGTTAGGGCCGACCAGGTTACCCATCTGCGTGGTTGCCATACCCGCGACGCCGCCGATGAGCGAGCGTACGAGCGTGAACCCGAGATTAAGTTCCGTCTGTTCCACAGCCGCCTCGTAGGCTTGAATATTTGCCTCGGCCGACTTCTCTTGCGCCTCGAACTGTGCCTGCGCCTGGATATCGTTATCCAACTGACTCTGTGCGATCGCTCGCGCCGCGGCCAGCGGCGTATCCCGCCTCACATTGATGATCGCCAGGCCGAGTTGCGCCTGCGCCTGCGCTAACTGTCCGCGGGCTTGCGCAAGCTGTCCGCGCGCCTGATCGAGCGCCGCCTGAAACGGCCGCGGATCGATTTGAAACAGGATATCGCCCTGATGTACGAGAGAGCCTTCGCGATACTTTTGTTCGACGAGATAGCCGCTCACTTGCGGCTGGATATTCGCGTTGACATAACCATCGGTGGTGGCGACCCAATCCCCATAGATCGGCACGTCTTTCCGTACAACCGGGGTCACCAGGACCTCGGGCGCCGGGGGAGGCAGCGCGACGCTCGCCGAGCTGCTCGAACATCCTTCGAGCAGCAATCCCGGCAGAGCCGCGAGCCAGAGAATGGCGCAAGAGCGAAGATTCACGCTGGTTTGCCTCAACGGCCTTGTTTCAGCCACGCCGCCAGATAGGAACGCAGCACAATTTGTACTCCCGACCATATGCAATCCCTCCAGGGGGGACGCTTCCACGTAGAGTCGACTCAACCCCTTCAGCAGGTCCAGCGTTACTGTGGCCGGCGGGACTCGCTCGCTTCCCAAGGCGCGTGGGCAGGCGCCGAAACAGCCAGTCAGAAACCCGCGCAGGCGGGACATCGGGGGGCCGAGGGCCCATCAAGCAGAGCCAGAAAAGCCGGATGGCGATCGACAGAACCGACCGCCAAATCAATTGGACGACCGACCAGCCGTTCGAGACTCAGACCTTTCCCTTCCGATCGCAGGGCGGCAAGTTTTGCCCCGATATCCTTGCCGAACCCGGTCCGCTCATTGCCGTGGCTTCGTAATCGACGGCCAGGATCACCGCCCGGTGGCTTCGAGCAATGGCGTCACCGGCTCTCGCTGCTCGCCTGTAAGGGAATTCGCCTGGCTACGGGTGGGAATTCGGAATCTCACGTCTTTTGCTTTCGACTGCCGGGCAACCGGCGCAGCACATGCCGCAACACATGCCTGGGGGCGAGAGCCGCTTTTTGATAGAATAGAAACGATTCGTTGCGGCGCTATCGTCTAACGGTTAGGACGGAGCCCTCTCAAGGCTCAAATACGGGTTCGATTCCCGTTAGCGCTACCATGTTTTCATAGAGTTACACGGATTGGGTGACCACGGGAGACCACCAATTCCGCGCCAACAAAAAGGCGACCACACAACCGCATGGTCGCCCGGCAATCCCGCCCAACTCTGCTGAGCCTTACTGCACGCTCTTGGTGGCTTCGGCCGCCACGCGCTGGCGCTGCTGCTGCTGGTATTCTTCCCACCTCTTGGTCGCTTCGTCGTCGGACCCGTGGATGGCGTGGCTGTAGATCTCGGCGGTCGTCCTGATGCTGGAGTGCCCGAGGCGCGCAGATACCGCAGGCAACGGTACGCCGGAATCGAGCATCTGTGAGGCCAGGGTGTGGCGCAACAGGTGCAGCGCGCCGCCCTTCGGCTTCGGCATCTTAAGCTTCTTGAACAATGCCGAAACAGTGGCGCTGATCGAGTTCGGTTTCAACGGCGTCCCATCGGGATTGGCGAATATCAGGTCGAGGTCGTGGCGATACGTCGGGCCGAACTTCTTTTTGAACTCCTCCTGGCGCTTGCGGTGAGCTTCGAGTTTCACGAGCGTCTCCGCGGGGATGCCGACCACGCGAGACTCCTCGGTGTCCTCGTGGCCTTTGAGCGGCTTGAAGATCAGCCCCTCTGCTTTGGTCTGCGACAACGACCGCGAGATCATGGCGCGCCCGTCCACGATGTCGGGCCAGCGAAGGGCGAGCACTTCACCACGGCGGGCACCCAAACCCACGGCCATCTCCAGGAACATCGACATGCACCACGGGCCACTTGCTGCCGCGATCAACAGGTCCTTCTGCGCGACGCCCAGCCCGATGCCCTTGGGCTTCTTGGGAACGGGCGGATCGCTGCCCATCACCGGGTTCCGCGTCACGAGGTCGGACTTCAGCGCGTACTTGAAGGCGCTGGAGACCACGCCAGCGATGTTCCGGACGGTCTTCTTCGAGAGCGGGCGGGGCTGCTTCGTCTTCCTGTGGTGGCCGCCGCGCTCCAGCAACCGGTTCCACTCCCGGTTCAGGTGCATGGGCTTGATCTGATCGACGGCCATGCCGAGCAGGCCGAGATCGAGCATCGCGGCCTGATCGTGGTAGCGCTCGCGGGTCTTGGGCGCCAACTTCTTATCAACGTGCTGCTCGAAGAACTCATCGAGCAGCATCTTGAGCGTCTTCGGCAGCGGGGCCACAACGGGACTTCCCGCCTCCACGCGTTCCAATTTCTCCTGCTCCTCGGTCCGGCGCTTCGCCTCGGCGTCCGTGGCCTCCTTCATCGTGGCGAATCCGAACTCCCGCACCATCCTGCGGTCATCGCGTGTCGAGCCCGGCAAGTCGAACTTGTAGTACCACGTGACCTTGCCGTTGCGCTTGCGTTTGTGGACTGGCATAAGATTACTCTCTTTGCTCTTTGGGTGTCTTCTGCGTGCTCGCTGCGGTGTACATCGGTGCGTTGGCTTTCCGGTGCAGGAGGCCCCAGATCCCCTGCTCCCAGTCATAGATTTCCTTCAGGCAACTCTCCATTCTCCGGAGCAGGAACGCTTCGCCTGCCCCTTGCTTAACACCGCCTTCTTGCACATCGAGTACGATATGGTGTGCGGCGTCGAATACGACCTGGGCCGCGGCGTGGATCGCTTTAGCGTGCTGACGGCCTGCCACCTGCCGAAACTGGAACAAGCAAGTGAACAGCATCACCAGGGATCGTTCCCTTTTGTCCAGCGACCGGTCAGGGTCGCTCTCCGAACGTAGCGCCACCGCCAGATCCGGACGCCCGAGGTTGTGAGCCGCCACCAAAAGGTGTTCGAGCTTCGGACGCGGCGGGTCCTGCCTGCCAGATTCCCACCTGCGTACGGTCACTTCGGCGACGTCGAAGAAGGACGCGAAGTCGGCTTGGGTAACGGGCTCGTTCATGAAATGTGCGAGATGCTCGCGGAGCTCGCGCACAACGTCTGCCCACTTACCGGTCGCCTTCCGACTCTTTCTTTGATCGGTCGTTTTTTTCATGCTTTCCGTCCTTCCGCACATCATCAGAGCCTGCATTTTCCAACGGGTACAGAACGACCTTACCACCTGTTGACACAGCTTTCCAAGACTGACGACCGGTCGTTTTAACGGCATTTTTTGCACGGCTGTCGGAGGGCAAAAACTCTGGACAGCGGCGTTGAATCCCGGCAAGATCAATATAGATTGCGAGCTTGGAGTCCGAAATGAAAACGTGCGTCAATCGTGAGGAGTTGCGGCGGCGGGAACTGTTGAGGATCTCGGAGGCTGCTTTGGTGCTTGGCGAATCGCGTGCCAATATCTACCTGCGGATCAAGAGGGGTGAGGTCAAGGCGATTCAGTTCGGGCGGACCATGCGTGTCCACGGGCCGAGCCTGTTCGGCCTCATCGACAACTTGGTCAGCAACGGGCATGGGGAAGGACTCGTTGCGTAGCATGGAGCCCTCGTCGCGGATAACAGTCCCCGAGATCGCGCAACGGCAGGCCATCGGCCGCCTGGCGGTCTATTCGATGCTGGAGCGCGGCATCATCCCCGGTATCCGTCTGGGAAAGCGGTGGATCGTGACGCGCCACGCCTACGAGTTTTGGGAGCGCACGGCGGGATCGGGCGCTGTGCGCCAGAAGGAGGTTGCCTGATCGTGCCGGTGTCCGCCGAAAAGTAGGAGCGCCCTCGACCGCTTGGCCGGAGTCACCACCCTCCGGCCAACTGAGCGGTCATCGGCCCAGTTCTGGGGGCTCAATCAATACCGGAAGCTGATCAGGGGAGACGTGTGTATGCAGTTCGAGGGAACGAACCTTCACGGCATTCTGCTTCACCAGACCGAGCCGGTATTGGTAATCGACATGACCGGCGCGAGCCGCACCATGCCCGGCCCGGTCGCCGCCAGGATGCTGGCCGACGACATGGTCGGCGTCGGCAACCGCAGGCGCATCCGCTTCGTGAAACCCTGCGACATCACCGTGGCCAACGCGCGGCAGCGTAAGTCCGACGTCAAGGCTGTCGTCCAACAGCATGTCGTAGAGCACGATTCTCGGCTCGACCCCGTTCACCTCAACCCGCAGGGCCGGGGCGCGAAGCTGTGGCAGCCGCAACCCACGCGGGCTCGCACCGGCCAGGGCGGAAGGATCGTCAGACTCCTGTTCGAGAAGAACTAAGAAAGGAAAGCGGCGCGTCGCTAGCAGGCAACGCGCCGCTGGTGGTGAAAAAAATTGAACAACTCGAAAGTAACACGAAATGAAAGCGCCGTCCATTCGCCGCTGCTGGGCGGCGTGCGCCAGGGTATCGCAGCTTCTCTTCGGCAGAAAGGGTCGATCGGCCTCGACACGATCCTCGGTCAGTATCCTGAGATCGTCGGCCCCGTGGTGCTCGCCGCGATTGATGATCTGGCGCGCGAGGGCGTAGTCACCATCGACGCCTCGTATTGTGGGAGCGTCAGCGTGACGTGGCGCGGTGATGCCGGTCAGGCGGCGGCGTAGATATGTGCGCCGCTTACGACTTCCTGCGCGAACTGCACCCGGAGGGACTGCCGCCGTACCACCTGCTCATTTGGACGGTCGAGGGCGAGAAGAAGATCTCCCATTGGTTCCCCACCATCGAGAGCGCCGCATCGTTCGCGAGCGCTACCGCCGCCGACGCGGTGTACTTCGGCGTCGGCCTGGCGCCCACGAATCTCGGCCCGCACCGCCGCTGCCGGTCGCAAGAGGTCGCGGCGGTGCCCGGCGTGGTGTGCGACATCGACGTCTACTGTGCCGGTGTCCACGAGAAGCCTGGCCTGCCACCGAGCATCGACGAGGCACTGCGTATTCTGCCGGAGCGCTTCCAGCCGACGCTGGTGTGGGACACCGGCCATGGCATTCAGGCGGTGTGGCTGTGCAAGGAGCGGTGGGATCTCGACTCCCAGGATGAGCGGGATCGCGCCGCCGCGCTGTCGCAGAGATGGCACACGTACCTCGCGGGGGAAGCAAAGCGTCTCGGCTACACCATTGATGCGGTGCATGACCTGGCGCGCGTTCTGCGGCTGCCTGGCAGCACGAATAGCAAGGTGCCCGGCGACCCCCGTCCTGTGCATGTCATCAGGAACACCGGCCAGCGGTACAACCCCTCCGATCTGGAAAGTGTCCTCGACACCTTTGGCGTGCCCGAGATTGAGATCAAAAGCACGGACGAGCAGGGCCACGTTGAATACGGCGATCTGCGGCTCGACCCGCGTGGTCAACTCCCGCCCGAAACGCAGGAAAAACTCGATTTGCTGCTGAAAAACATCTCCGACTTCGCGCAGGTGTGGAACCGCGAGAAGCGGATGCCCAAGGACAAGTCCTGGAGCGGGTACGCCCAGTCGATTGCCAACACCCTCGCATACGTCGACGCGGTTGCTGCCGACGAACCCGCCGACGCCATTGCTGGGGACGAACCCGCCGACGCGCCTTCCGGTCCGCCGATGCGCTTCTCCGACCAGGAGATTATTAACATTCTCACCAAGCACCGCCGCGAGCACGGCGATCCCGGCAAGCAGAACCCCAAGCCGCTGGCGTGGTACATGAAGTACACCATCCCCAAGGCGCGCAAGTGGGCGGCAGAGCAAAGGGAGCGCGAGCGGACGCGGGAAGAGCAGGAGGCGAAGAAGAAGGAGGCCGCCGAGCAGGAAGCCACCGAGCAGCGCAATGTGGATGCGATTCAAAAGGGTGACCAGGATGTAGCCCGCGCCTTCCTCGTCAAGGTGCTGAACTTGCCCGTCCAGCGCATTGTGCAGGTCGGGATGGACACCGACCCGGCGTACAAGATCGTGCTGAAGGACGCCGGTGGCGAGCGTGTGATCGAGATTCCGTCGCTCGCCGCGATGAACAGCTTCGTGGCGCTCGACCGATACGTTTGGCGGTACACGGGCACGCCGCTGCCGCCCAAGGCAAAGAACAGGTGGCGGGAGGTCCGGACGGCTTTCGGCAAGCTGATCGAGGTCGAGGACACCGGCGTGGGCACCGTGGAGTTGATGATCACCGACCTGGGGGAGTACTTCGCCACCGCCTCCGACTCGCTGTTCGAGAAGTATCCGGTGGACGAGTATCCGAACGGGCCGCCGCCGAGTGGCGGGTCGTTTACGGGATGGCAGGGTTGCCTCGTCCGCGCAACCTCGGACGCCGAGTACCGCATTGCCCTCTCGCTGATGGCTCTGCGGCAGCGGGATCGGCACTCGGTGCCCGGCGTGTATTTTGTGGAATCCAACGGCGAGGCCAGTCTGGAGTGTCGCGGAAGTGATGCGGGGGCAACCGCGCGGGTCGTGTTCCGTGGCCCGCACTTCTTCGATTGGCTGCGGAAGTACAAGGAGCGGAAGTTCGAGATTGATGAGATGAATCACAGGCTCGTCGACGCGGGCTTCAGGTACACCGATACGGGCATCGAAGCTGGCGTTCGGCTCCGGCGCGTATGGCGCGGTCCTCTTGCCGATGCCGCTGTCGATGAGCACCAGTTCTTGCGGCCGGACGATCTTGCGGATCTCGAAGCGAAGGAGCGGGCGATGCGCCCGATGGTCCAGTGATGACCACCTCACCCACGATACCCGCGCTCCCTATACCGGAATGGATTTTGTTTTCTCGATTGCAACACATGTTGCAAACGTGAAAAGCAATTTCGTTTCGGCTGGTAATTCGGGTATATGGTTCTTAATCTCTTGTTTTCATCAACATACGATTGGGTACGGCGTTGGGTATGAAACGGGTATGGACGGGTATCCACAGGCGACACTCACAAACGCACCGCCTTGAATCGAAGTTCATGAACCACGAAGTCTGTGAAAACAAAGAGCGACGGTTTGAGGCCGGTGTAGGAGCAGGCGGGTGAGCGCCGCTTCGATACCCACGGCGTGTGGGTATGGAGCCAGGGAGCGACGGGTCGGCCCTTAATGCTTCGATGGGTCCTCCCTCGGCCGGCGGCGCGCGCCGTTGTTTAAATTGCCCGCGTTATTTAGTGATTCGAGTTTCAAGAGGTGGCCATGGTGGTCACCTTCGAAAGGAGAAGAAGGTCAGATGGATGAAGGACTTGTGGAGAAGCCGGTGACCACGGTGGCCACCGAACCCAACACCGGCGCGTTGCCGCCGAGGATTCAGGACGCCATCGGCCGGCTGGACGCGGCCGAGGCAAACCTCGTGCGGATCAGGGCGATGATCGAGCAGGCCGACCGTGATCGCGTGGAGGCGGATCGCGATTACAACGCGGCATTCGCCACCCTCGCGGAAGCCGAGGCCAACGCCGCCCTGGACGGAGCCGTGCCCGACGACCGCCTGCGGAGGAAAGCCGAGCAGCACCAGCGCGCTCTGTTGACGCACGACGCGCGGCTTGTCGGTCTTCACACCCGCGAGCGGAGCGCCGCCGCGGAAGTCGATGCCGCGATGAGCGCCGTGAGCGATGCCCTTGATACGTGGTCTGCCGTCAGGACCGAAGAGGCACGCAAGGCGTTCCAGGACGCAACGGAGCGCTTCATCAACGACGTCACGGGGCCGTGCGCGGTGGGCATCGCGCTCGCAGATCCGCGCCTGACGTTCGCGGCCAAGTCGTCGCAGGTCCCGGCTCTCGATGCTGCTGGCCGCAATGCCTGCTGGCAGATTCGGGCATGGCGCGAAAACCCGGCCATGATGACGGTCGTGCAGGAGTGCGCCGCCATTCAGCGGGGTGCCAAAACGGCGATTGCCGAGGCGCGGAGGCTCATGCGCATCGGCGAGCAGACGGATCTGGGCGGCACGGCTGCCTAGTTTGGTTCAGGAACCAGAAGGGAGAATTGAAATGGAAAAGTCGAAGCAGGAAATGGCGGCGTTGGAGTCGCTGGCCACGTCGTACGCACGCCAGAATCGCGGGCAGGTGACGCGGGCGTTGTACGTGTCCGGAAGCGAGGCGCGCGTGACGAAGGAGCGGGCGTATGCGGCGATGCTGGAGGAGCAGCCGGAGGCGTATGCGGCCTACCGCGCTGCCCACAACGCCAGGGGCCTCGTGGCCACGCTTGAAGCGGCGGGAATTCGTTTGGCGCGGTAGCACCCACTAATTGAGCTTGCCGCAGGCGCGATTCGGCCCGCGCTCGCGGTGATTGGGGCTGGTCGCTGGGTTGCGGCACTAGCGCGGGCGGCTCCCATGGAGTGTCCTCCTCATTCCACACGCCGCCCAGATTGGAGTCTTAAGTGATCAACGACATTGTCCGGCGCATGTTCCGCGGTTGGGCTGCAAAGAAGCCCGAGCCGCCGCAGTTCGATATCCACGAATGGAGCCGTCGCGAAGGCTGGGTCTGCCTCGACAAGCCACAGGGCCGTCGCGGGCGGGTCAGGTTCCGTTTCGATCCGGGCGGGCTGCAGATCCCGAGGGCAGTGCCGCCCGCGCCCTCGATCACCGGTGCCGGATTCGTCTCTGGAGGCGGCGGTCACGTGGAGCACCATGCCGACGCACCGAAGCAGGTCGCCAGGCCGGTGCCGCCGCGCATCGGCATCCCGACCGCGCCCCGCGCGGATTCTTTCTATGGAAAGGTACGGGGATGATGGACGGTTCGATCAGCCCTGTTGCGGCTGATGACGCGCCGACGATCATCAATGCTGGCAAGTATGAAGGCGCGTCGTTCGCCGATCTGGACTTCGAGGAGTTGGTCGCGCTGAGACGCGATCCGGATGTGCCGCGCGCCGCCATCGAGCGCGAGATTTGGCGGCGGCGCATGGTGAAGCGGCGGACAAAAAGTGCGCGTACGTTTTTGTGGCGCGGTGGCGGTGCCGCCAGCGGACGGCGTGGTGTCAGTCAATCGGTAGTTGCAGCCGATGCTGTTAGATGATGTAACGGCGCGCGTCCGACCAATGCCCGTTCGAGCAACTCGCTCTCAATCTTATTGGCAGGCCAGAACCACTCCGGAAACTGGAGGTACGCGAAATCCATTTTCCACCGCTCTCCCTCCAGCAAGTAATCGAGTCCTTCACTCACAGCGGATTCGAGTGTGGCGAGTTTGCCAAATTGGTAGTAGTAGCGCGCGGGAGCCAGGACGCGCAAGTGTATCGCCGTAGCCTCAAACAGCTTCCTGGTCGTCTGATGGTTCGACCGTGTCAGCGCGGGGATGCGGCGGAATAGTGCGTACGTGAGTCCATAACGGATGATCTGTAGCGCCGCTTCGTAGGGGTCGTTACTAGCGACCTTCAGTTCGATCAGCTCGAAGCTGCGATCGGTGCATCGATGTCCCAGGTCGATATGTCCAGGCGAGTTATTACCCTCGCACATGTTGCTGTTCGTTGGAATCTGGTTCGCCCAGGTCCCGAGTCCCTGCGTCAGTCGGATGATTTCACGCTCGACGATTGTCTCGGCAGAGGTGTTCCTCGCGCGATCATATTCCGCGTTCGCAAACCATCGCCAATTTGTGGCGCTTGAACCGGCGCATCCAATCGAATTTAGGCGACCGTAGTTTTCGGCGATTTGATCGGCAATCTCCTGTATGAGTGCCGGACCATCGATCTCCACTCCCGCGGTTCCCGACAGCCAGATCCGTTCCAGACCACAATAAAGGCTTCCGTCGCTCATTTTTCAATTCCTTTCACCGGTACGAACAATTCGACTAGTCCATCGATGGCACAGTCTCCAATGCCGAGTTCAAACCGCACCTCCTGGAGCCAGTCGTCCCACTGTCCGCGGTTCGTCGGGTAATAGGGGTCGCCGATGAAGTAGATATTGGCGAGCCATGCTTCCAGCCCACACTCCTCGCGTAGGAAAAATAGATGCGCCAAGCGGTTCGCGAACTGGTAAAACGGCGACTTCCAATCGCGGTATTTCCGCGCTCCGATCCACTGCCGGGTCCTGCCGAACGCCGCTTCGATCAGCTGGATCGAGTCCTTGCCCGCACGGCAGAAGCTCGCCATCTCCGACCGGTGGCTCTTCGCCTCTACGAGCAGGACAGCAGTGGATCTGGAAAGATTAACCTTAGCAAGGGCGTCCCAATCCGGCCCACGAGGTGGCCAAAACCGCCCGACGAGTCGATCTGCATATGGATCTAGACCGAGAGCGGTCATGAAATCTCGATCTCTGTACTCCCGATATTGCTCGATGGCGAGGGGAGAGCGCCACTCAAAAGCCGCGGTCTGCCAACCAGGGATCGTCTCGCGGAGTTGGCGCTGAATGCGGTCAGGGTTCTCGTTGATCAGAGTTCGAATCTGCAGTTTGCTCCCTGCTGCGGAGGCGACGGTATTTGTTCGAGTCACGACCAGCCCAATATACCGCTGAGGCGTCCGTCCGGATCTCAAAGAGTACAGCCATCAGAAACGACAAACGCCGCCAACCTCGCGGCTGGCGGCGTCATGATCGGCTCGATCTACTTCCCGGCGATCTTATACGTCCGCTCCCCGCCGTCGTTCTTGGCGGATTCGACTTTCAGCCCCATTCGCTTCCCAACCGTGCCGCTGATGAAGCCCCTGATGCTGTGGTTCTGCCAGCCGGTCGCCTTCGCGATCTCGCCCAACGTGGCTCCGTCCTTCCGGCGCAGCAGGTCCAGGACCGCCACCTTTTTGCTGTTGGCCCGGCCTTTGCCGCTTACCTTGGCGCTGGATGCCTTCGCGGTGACCTTTGCCGCCGACTTCTTCGTGCCCGCCACCTTGCCGCCCGTTTTGGCCTTGGCCGCGCCCTTCCGGCTGGCAGCCTTGGCCTCGGTGGCCTTCTTCGGCCCAACGTGAGCGCCCTGTGTCGCAAGGGCGGCGGTCGTGGTGGCATTGGTCTCTGTGCTGTTCATCTTCTTTCCTTTCTGCGCGTTCCGCGCCCCACGATTCATCACTCCCGTCGCACCGGAAAGCAAGCCAAAATCGATTGTTCGAAGATCTTATTCGTGATATTCGCCGTGGCGGTTTTGGCTAATGCTCAATGACCGGCCGCACAGCCCGCAGCATGTCACGCAGACACGGATGCTAGACCGATTTCGACATCGCTCTGGGCTGAAACACGTCCACCTCATGGAGCTTTTTGAGTTTCAGTGCCTTGCTGATGCAGTCCGGGTCCACTGCGGGTAGCCACTTACCGAGCCGCTCCGCATCGGACCATACGTCAGGCAGTATCTGTTGCAGCCCGCTGTTTTGCCATGCGCAGAGCTTGCGGACGTCAATGCGCAGAGGGTGGCTCGTACCGAAGCCGGCGATG
>Ga0181517_10001701_pt1 | contig 23756 bp, 13 predicted proteins | sample PEATcosm2014_Bin_31_FD_119748 | JGI IMG/M metagenome (GOLD analysis project Ga0181517, IMG submission 119748) | Peatland microbial communities from MTU Mesocosm Facility, Houghton, MI, USA - PEATcosm2014_Bin01_30_metaG | ecosystem: Environmental > Terrestrial > Soil > Wetlands > Peat | place... | reverse complement strand
AGATTGATGTAGACGGTTTGATTGCGCGAGAAGCCCTGAGGAACCAGCGTATCGCGCACGAAAGCGGCGGCGCCCAGGTAGCGTTGGTCGTTGATCTTCTCCGCGTAGGCGGCCCAACTGTTCCATCCCATGGGAACGCCCGCGCTCCATATCAGCGGCGGATGCACCTGCGCATTGGCCGCGCCGTAGGCTTCCAGTCCATCGCGCCAGTCGTCGAAGGAACCGATCAGGATGCGCGGCGAAACGACCTTTGCGCCATGGACCAGTCCATGCGGCACGGTGTCGTGGGTATCGGTGCGGTCGCCGGTGGGCGATGCGATGCCGCCATAGATATCGACATCCGTCAGTTGGCCATTGGTTGCGCGCACGTCGATCGCGGTCTTCCAAATATCGTGCGCAATCGAGCCGAGAACAATACCGCGGCGGCTGGCGTTGTCGTAGATGGCGGTCACTTCGTCGCTGCCATACTTCGCGTCCGGCTTCATTCCGGCAACCGCCATGCTGTCGTAACGAAACCACATGTCGTTGTCGAAGGGAACGTGCAGGACTCTGACGGCGTCGTTGTTGGCGAGCTGCACGCTGCCCGCGCCTGACAAAACGATGGCGTCGAAGTGGCGGGTGCCGATCTGGCCCGCCTCCGGGCTCAGTTCCGCTTGGACGGCTATCCAAGGCTTGCCGTCGTAGAGCCAGATGTGCTGCATGAATGCGGGCCGGGCTGGGTCCACACTGCGAATGGTGTACTCATGAGCGCCGGATGCAGCGCCCTTGGCATCAACGCCGGAATGGGCGCTGGATGTGTCCAGATTGTGCTGCGCATAGCCATCAACGGAAAGGACCCGGCCATCCGCCAATTCGGCGCGGCTCTTGATTCCCATCAATTTTTGACCATTGCTCCAGACCACGTCCATGAGACCGGAGTGGCGATGGTAGGCGATGGATACGCTTTGATTGCGGATGGTGATTTCGCCGGCGTTGACCGTCACGGCATTTTCCGCAATCGCCGGCCGACCAGCGCACAGCAGCGCCGCGAGCGCGGCAACTGCGGCGATGGAGGGATGGCGGAGATTTTTCAGAGCATTTTTCATGACATTTCCCCACAAAGAAAGAATCAAGGCTTGGAAAAATTGTAACCGTTTTCAGGAAGTAAGAGCAGGCGCAGGGACTTACCTCAACACGCTGGCTCGCCGCGGCCTTTGCGGCACTTTGTTCTGCAGGCAATTTTTCATTGTCCTGGTACTACAGCTGCGCTTCGCAGGGATGCCGGAAAATGGAGCGAATCTGAATGAAGCGCCGGAACCGGCGTTAGCGGGGGCTAAACAGGCTGCGGAAAAAGGCCCGAATCCGAGTTAAGAGCTGGAATGAGCTTTAGCAGGGGCTAAAGCCCGTCTCATTTGATTGGCCATATCGGCACGGCTAAAGCCATGCCCTGTTACAAAGCCACCCTGAATCGAGTTTTTCCGCAGCCTGTAAAGCCCTGTTCATTTTAGTGGCTCTCTCGGCACGACTAAAGTCGTGCCCTGTTACAAAGCCAGACGAGTTCGGCTATTTCCACGGCCTGTAAAGGCCCTCTTTTGCGACTCCTGCAACGGCCTGAATGCCCTCCTGACCTGCGACTTCTTCAGGGGCATGAAAGTCCCTGCTCCCTCCGCAAAACCCCCACTGCACATGAAGTACTTGTACCGCGGCCGGGTAGATTTGTGCTTCCCCAGGTCCTCAAAAACGAGGAACCTGGGGCACCCAAACCTCGAGTCGGAATTACGGAAATGCTATGGCTGGGAGCAAAAAGAAGGCCAATGCCGGTGAGCTGGCACTGGCCTTCCGATTGCGTGAGCTACTGCAGGGTTACGATGGTGCTTTCTCCAGCGTTGAGATTGATGTTGAGGCTACCGCTTGCCGAAGAGGCAGCGCCAGTCCACAGATCGGTCACTTTGTAGGTAGCCGCGCCGTTCAAGCCGGCGTGACCCAGGTCGATGCTGATGGTGGTCGCATTGGCGCCATCGTAGTTGAAGACGGCCAGGTAGTAGGTACTGCCCGACTGCGCCACCAGTACCGGTGCTCCGAAGTTGCCGGTGCTGCCGTCCACCGGACGGAAGTTGAGATTGAGGCCAGCCAGCCCATTGATGCTGCTGTTGGTCAGCCACGTTTGCGCCAGTGCCGGAGCTACCGAATCGGTGAGGTCGTCGCCATCGATCATGTAGCCCTGGATTGCCGCCGAAGTTACGCGGCTCTTGTTTTCATACTGGGTGAAGCCTTCCAGAACCATCTGGTCGGGATCGTTGTAGTTGTACAGGCGACCGGCAAGCCACCAACCGTAGCTGGCCGAGTTCATCTCGTAGGCGGTGGTGCCGCCCTCAGGGGTTTTGCTGTTGTTGGATGTCTGGGTGCCCATTTGGCCAAACGTGTCGCAAGAGACGCGGCGGGCGTGGGCGTACTGGTAGGGGAAGATGGGCGAGATCGACTCATCCATGAACATCGTCTGACCGAACTTCTTGTCCAGGTAGGCCATGCCCAGGTTGTAAGCCTGCACGCCGGTCTTCACGGCCGGGTTGTAGAAGTTACCGTTGTTGGATCCACCTTCGAGGATACCGTGGCTGAGGAAGTCGAACTTGACGTAGTCAAAGCCATCGGTGCTGAAGCGCAGGTAGTAGAAGTCAATGCGCTGCTGGGCGCCGGGGTGCGTGGGATCGATGGCATAGGCGCCGTCGATGGTCCGCAGCGGGTTGCCATACGGATCGCGCATCACGATTTGCCCGTAGGTATAGTTGGAACCCTCGACCAACTGGGTCATGTCGTTGCCCCAGTAGACCCACGGCGTCCAGTAGATGCCCGCCTTCTGGCCCTGGTTGTGCGCTGCAGTAGCGAACTCCTGCAACTGCACATCGGACCAACCGGCATTGGCATCCAGGTTCATGTAGCTGACGCCCTGGTTGGCGAACTTGGGCAGGTCGGTGTGGAAGTAGGTCTCGTCCTGAAGAGCGGTGCCAACCACCGTGCTCGACTGGACATGGCCCCAGCTGCTCCAGCCCATGGGTGCGGGCTTGGTCCAGGCCAATTTGGGCGCGACTTGCGCGTTAGCATTGGCATACGCCTCCATGCCGTCGCGCCAGTCGCTATAGAAGCCCACCATCACCGTCGGCGAAGCGATCGTGCTGCCGGTAACCGAGCCGTGCGGCACCTGGTCCTCCGGAGCCGTGAATCCGCCCACCACGTTGAGAGCATCGAGCGCGAAGTTGCCGTATGCAGAGTTGGCAATGATCGCGGTCTTCCAGGTATCGTGGGTTACCGAGCCAATCACCAGGCCGTTGCGGCTGGTGCCGTCGTGGAAAACGCCCACTTCATAACTGGGGACGTTGTACAGACTGTTGTAGACGGAGGCGTCGTTGTAGGTTCTGAAGCTGTCGTTGTCGAACGGCACAATCAGGAAGCGCGGGTCCGAAATGGTGGGCAAATTGATCGACTTCGGCATCGAAGTGACGATCGGCGCCATCGAGTTGCTGCTGACGGTTGCGCCGTTAGTGGCTTGCAGCTGGACCTGCATTAACAGGTAGTTGTTGTTGACGATGATGAAGCGCTGCACCATGGTCGGCGTGCCGTCATTGGCGGTCAGCGTAACGTCGGTTTCACCGTTGGGTCCCGCACTGATGGCGCGTTCGGTGTAGCTGGGAGATGTGCTCATCACGGGAGTGCCGCCCAACATGACCTGGCTATAGAAGTTGGAGATGATGGTCGAGCCGTTGTAGACGAACGAGGCCAGTCCGGTGTTCACGTCGTAGTCGATCTGCACCGGACCGCTGCCGATGGAAGTTAACTGCGGCAAGGGGCTGACGACGATATAGTCCAGTCCGGGACCGTAGTCTTGAAAGAAGCTGCTAAAGGTGATGGAGTTATTGCCCTGATTGAGCGTCACCGGGATGGTGACAGGGATCGCGTCTCCATTCCAGTTGCTGCCGCTGATGTTGGCAGACTGCGCGGCTGCTCCATTAACGGAGATGCTCATGGTGCGGTAATTGCCCGAGCCATCGCCATCGACGCCATAGATGGTCAGGTTGTAAGTGCCAGCGGTGGGCGCATAGATATTGTTCATGGTAATGCCGCCGTAACCGTTGTCGAAGCCGACGATCTTGGTGCCATCCGAGCAGGCATTGCAGCCGGCGATCTGCGCTACTTGATAGCTCCCGTTATGCGTTGAGCCCCACAAGGTGTTCACCGGGCTGTCGCCATGGTAGACGCAGACGGCAGTTGTGCAGGGGGGCGGGGCCACCGATGTGTTGGGGCTGACGACAATGTAGTCCAGATCGGGCGCGTAGCCGCCGGCGTTTCCAAACTCGATGGAGTTGCTGCTGCCCTTCTTCAACTGCACCTGCATGGTGACGCCGGGCGCAGTGACACCCCAATTGTCGGTGCCAGTAAGTTGAATCGACTGCGCCTGCCCGCCATTGACGGCCGCGGTGATGTAGCGGCCCGAGTAAGTGTCGTCGCCATCGACGCCATAAATGGTCAGGTTATATGCGCCGTCGGCAGGCGCGGAGATGTCGTTGACCGACACGAATCCGGATCCTCCCAGCCAGCCCACCTTCAGGCCGCCCGAGCAACCGGTGCACGCATCGACCTGGGCGCCGCCGATGAGGGTGTTCTGCGGGCTCTCTGCCTGGTAGATGCAGACCGCACCGGTGCAAGAGGCAGCATTAGAGACGCTGGGTGGCGCCGGCGCGGCTTGATAAGTGAGCGCCTTGGAGAGCGTAACCGTGCCCGCCGAGGGACTGCTCAGCACAACGTCGACTGCGCCGGCAGTGTTGTTGGCAGGGGCGTTGGCCGACAGCAGCGTAGGACCGCCGTAGAAGACCGTCGCCTTTACGCCACCGATGGTGACGAGGACGTCCGGAGTAAAGTTGTTGCCGTTAAAGCTTATCTGGCCACCGGTCGCCGGCACGGTCGCCGGAGTGATGCCCGTGACCACCAGATTCTTGGATACGCTGCCGGTGCAAGCGGCCAACTGAATGAGCAGAACCACAGACAGCAGCCGCAGGCCAATGGAAAAGAGCCAGGCTGGTTTCTTGTCTGAACGATGCATAAAGCCTCCAAATGAGTTGGAGCGCGCGCGCCGCTCGGGCACGCGCGCGGAAATTACCACAGAACCTTGATTGCGACCTGTCCTTGACGCGGCACGTTGGTCTGGCCCCATTGCTTCAGAATGGTTCCAAATTGCGAGTCGGAAGGATTGGTGTCGTAGTTGTTCTGGAAGACCGCATGATTCAACACGTTGAAGCCTTCCAGGCGCATCTGAACCGTGAACCGCTCAGTGGGATGGAAGTTCTTGGACAGGTTGGCATCGATCTGCTGGAAGTTGGGGATGCGAATGCCCGAGTAAACGATGTTCTGAGCCGGGCCATAGGGCGCCTGCGCGATGAAGTCGTAATTCATGACTCCTGCGCCGGACATGCAGGAAGCAGACTCGGGGTACGGCGTGATCTGCCAGTCGTACTCCTTGATCTCGGTCCAGCCAGCCACGCAGGGCGCAGCACCGCGAATGGATCCGGGAATGGAGGGATCCGTGTGGTGCGAAACCGCGGCGTTGTGCAGGTAGTTGAGGCCTGCGCCGTTCAGGTTCCACGGATGGCCGGTCTCGAAGATATAGAGCGAGGCCAGTTCCCAGCCGCCGATCACCGAATCGACCAAGCGGTTGCTGTCACCGAGGAAGCGGCGATTGCGCCCGACCGGAAGCATGTAGACGCCGGAGAGGGTGGCGCGGTGGGTGAGGTCGTTGCCATCGAGGGTGCGCGACAAGATGCGATAGTTGCCATCCACAAAGCCGCCCGAGTCCATGGTTTTGGAATATGTCCAGGTGCCATGGAACGTCAGGTCCTGGCCCATCTTGTGAGTGCCCGTGACCTGCAGCGAGTTATACCACGAACGGCCTTCGTTCAGCTGGTACTCGGTGACGTCGCCGAACTCCGGAAAAGCGCGGCTAAAGTAGCTGGCGCCGATCGTCGTCGAGCTATAGAAGCTGCTGCCCATGAAGGCCGGTACGTCAAAGTACGGGTTGGCCGACTGCGCGCCGCAGGCTGCGGAGTTGGGATCGCCACCCATCGTCGGAGCGCACTTCTCCATGGCCGCGATGCTTACGTGGTTGATGTTGTCGGAGCTATCCTGACGGGTGCTGCGGCTGCCCGAGTAGGTGACGTTGACCAGATCCTGCTTGAGGAACTGACGCTCGAATCCCAGCGAGTAGTTCTCATACCGCGGCGTCTTGTAGTTGGGGTTGATGAACCACTGACTCTGCCCCAGGCCTGTCTCCAATCCCAGCGACGAGCCGGTGGGTTCAATGAGGCCGTTCGGGAAGGGATTGTCGATGGTGGTTCCGCTCTGGTGGATGCCGTTGTCAAAGCTGCTGACAAACTGCGTGCCTGCGAAGAAGCCCTCGCTGTTGCCGCCGGGGATGGGGTTGCGGTACATCATGCCGTAACCGCCGCGGACGACCGTCTTGTTGTCGAGCGCATAGGCAAAGCCGAGGCGCGGCTGGATATTGGTCTTGACCATGGGAATGAATGAGCGCGGAGCGCCATTGACGCCGAGGAAGGTGAAACCGCCCTTAAGCTGCGTCCCTGCCGGCATCAGTGCCTGATTGACCTGCGAATTGACCGGATTGATGGCAGTGGTGTTGAACGCATAGTTGGCACGGTTATGACGTTCGGTCTGCGGTCCGTTCAAATCGTAGCGGATGCCCAGGTTCAGCGTCAGCTTGCGGGTTACCTTCCAGTCGTCCTGGATAAACGGCGCATAGTAGTGCTGCGACCAGTAAACCGGGGCGAGGATGTTGACGCTGCCCGAGTCCGGCGTACCGAGCAGGAACGAGGCGATCGAGTTGCCGGATTGCACGGATGTCTGGCCGCCGTAGTTGTAACCTTGCTGCGTCCAGGCGTTGCCGGTGCTGAAGTTGATGCCGCCGCTCCTCTGCTTCGAGATCTGTTGCAGGAAGCGGACATCCACGCCAGCGCGGAAGCTGTGCTTGTTCTTGATCCAGGTGAGGTTCGGATTCATGACCAACGCGTAGGCCGGGAGGATGTCGCCGCCCGAGTTACCCATGGTGGCGAAGCCGCCGAGGCCGATGCTGGGGAAGTAGTTATTGAGGCCTTTGTACTGAGAAACCAGGCTTGCCGGCAATCCCAGCGAAGTTTGGTCGAAGCCCTGCGCTCCGCCGATGTTGATCTGGATAAAGGTGGTGGCAACCGCCTTGAAGTCCAGCAGCAGGTTCGGCGTAAAGGTATGCACTTCTTCGGTGGCGAAAGTGGAGTTACGCGATCCGTTGGGGTATACGTCGGCTACCGGACCCGACAGACCATTCTGATTCTGTATGCCGCGACGCTCCCAGTAGCCGTAACGCAGTGTAAAGCGGTCGCGCGAGGTCAGGTTGTAATCCACCTTGGCGAGCGCATTGCGATAGACAGTGTCGATGGGTTCCGGGATGACGTAGTTGTCATAGAAGGGGTTCTGACCGGTACGCGGCGCAAAGTTCGGGGCCGGCATGAAAGAGAGCATCTTCTGCGCCACGGGGCTGATGCGGGTCTTGGGAATCTTGTTGCCCGGGAACGGCTGGCGCAGGTATCGGCCGGAGACAGGATCCAGGACAACCGTCAGTGGATCGTAGATGATCAACGGCTGTTGCGACTGCGTGCCGGCGTTGTAGTAGGTGGCGTTGCTGAAGTCGCCGTTCGCCCAACCGGCCATGGGCACGGAGGTGGTTACGGTGTTCGGCTCAGTCTCGTCCCAGTTCTCGAACTGCGTCAGGAAGAAGGCGCGATCGCGGCCATTGAAGAGTTTGGGAGCGACAATGGGGCCGTCGGCCTCAAAGCCAAACTGATCCTGCTTGTGCTGCGCGCGGCGCAGATTGTCGTTGTTGTTGACCCAGGTGTTGGCGTCCATCCAGGTGCGGCGGGCGAACTCGTAGACATCGCCGTGCAAGGTGTTGGTGCCGGACTTGAGGGTCATGTCGATGACGCCGCCCTGGCCGCGGCCAAACTGCGCGTCATAGGGGTTGGTCATGATCTTGAATTCCTGCACTGCATCGACGGGAGGAATGTAGGCTACCTGCGCGTTGCCCTGCGGGGACTCGTTGGAGACGCCATCGAGCATCAGCACGGTGTTGCCTTCGCCGCCGCCGTTGATGTCGAGCGCGCCTTCGGTCTGATCGAAGGGGCGGGTCCACTGCTTGCCGCCAAACCAGTTGACGCCGGCGCTGAGCTGTGCCAGGGTGCTGGGATCGCGTCCGTTCAGCGGAAGCTCTGTGACGCGGGTGTTTTCCACCACTTCGCCGACATCGGCCTTGCCTTCGTCGAGGGTGGACTCGGCGGTGACGGTGACCGACTCGGAGACCGAGCCGACCTTGAGGACAAAGTTGATGGTGCTTGTCTTTCCGACCTCGAGGGTGATGCCGGTCTTGCTCTGCCTGTCAAAGCCAGGGGCCTGGGCTGTAACCGTATACAGGCCGGGCTTCAGATATGGAACGGTGTAGTCTCCAGAGCTGGTAGTGACGGTGGTAATGTCGGTGTTGGTTAGTTGATTGTGGACGGAAATTGCGGCTTTAGGCACGGCAGCTTTGCTGCTATCCGTGACATGACCGGTGAACTCCTGGCCGAGCAATGTGGTGGAAAAGAGAAAAACCACGAATGCCAGCCAGCCTAATTTTTGATGGTGCATTGAAAGCCTCCCAGATTGTTGTCCTGATGCATGGCCGCCATGCAAGGTCGAGCGAACAGCGCATCGAATTCGACTACACTTAGGCACCTAATGATAACGTATACATCGCAGCACCGGCAAAAACCTTCTAGCGGATTGGCTACGTATACATTTCAGGGTCGATTGGACATTAGACCGTTCCCAACATATTTGTCAAGAGGGGGTGCTGCGGGCCGCTGGACCGGGCCCGTTGAAGCGCCTGGGGAGAACGTTCAATTGCCTAATAGCAATGGAGATACCGAAACGGGAGCTGCTCGCGCAGGGTGGCCGGTTTATCCCCTGCGCGGTGCTTTTTGGGGGCTCGTTTCGCAAACGGCGTTTTGAATGAACTGCCGCAATCGGCCGTACCCGGTTGATCCGCCGCTGGTGTTCTTCCGGCGCATTGCCGTACAATCGCCATGCGATTCCGGCTATCGATCTGAAGCTTTCGATCTGGCCTTTCAATCGCGCGATCATTTTCCCACTTTTAACGCAAGGAACGCGGAAAAGATGGGGCACAGGGCATAAGCCGTTTAACAGTATTCTCTTGCAGGATCGATAGTATGCGGGCCTTGCGATTCGATAATCGCTCCTGGAGAAGTGCGGGCGAGGACGCCCGCACCACAGCCGGCCAGGAGGCGCTACAATTCTGTGCTTTCCAAATCATGCGGTCGCAGCGCCAGGAAGAAAGTAAAGTTTAATTGCTCCGCAAGTTGATAAATCCATACGAAGGATTTGCATTGGGTTGGAATCGATTGCATTTGGCGCTGGCGGCCAGCTATCTTGCCGGCTTGCTTCTGGTGGGGATTCTGGCCGGGCGCAAGCGGCAGAACGCCAACCAGTTTCTCAACGCTACCGGAGCGCTGCCGCTGTGGGTCTGCATTGTGGCCTGCATCGCGGCAAACTGCGGTTCGCTGGATGTGATCGCGATGATGGCGCTGGGCGCGCAATATGGGATCCTGGCCGCTCATTTTTATTGGATAGGCGCGATTCCCGCGCTCGTTGTGATGATGTTCTGGCTGTTGCCGGCGTATGCGCAGGGGCGTTATCCCTCCATACTCGACTATATCGACCGCTATTACGGCCGGCAGACACGCGCGCTGGTGGCATTGTGCATGGCGATCATGATGCTGCTGCTTTCTGGCGTTTGTCTTGGCGCAGTGGCGCAAGTACTCACGACGTTCCTGGGTTGGAGCTTTCTTCAGGGAGTGTTGGTGACTGCGCCGATTGTTCTGTTTTACACATGGTCTGGCGGATTGCGCGCAACCATTTACGGTGCGCTTGTTCACTTCGCAGTAGTGCTGGCCGCGATTGTGCCGCTCAGCTTTCTGATCGTTCGCGATTTTGGCGGGATCGGCGGTCTGCTGCGCAGCATTCCACCGGATCGCCTGCACGCCTGGGCGACGCTGCCTGCCTTTTCTCCACAAGCACCGATGGATCGCTTCGGCTTGATCCTTGGGCTGGGGCTGGTGCTCGGATTTGGGTACTGGAGCACGGATTTTGTTCTGATGCAGCGCGCGCTGGCGGTTCGAAGAGGGTCGGATGTGCGGCTTGTTCCTCTGGCGATGGCGGCCGCCAAGCTGGTCTTTGCGTTTCTCATCCTGATGCCGGGGATCGTCGCGCCGCTGGTGTTGCGAACACAGACTGCGGGAAGCTGGAACGCAACGCTGCCAGCCATGCTCCTGCATTACTACGCACCGTCCTGGGTAGCCATCGGCATCATGGGACTGGCTGCAAGTCTGTTGGCTACCTTTGCCAACAACATTTCCGGGTTCAGCGCCGCGTGGGTGCAGGGGATTTATCGGCCGGCGATTCGCCCCGATGCAGAAGATGCACACTACGTGCGGATGGGCCGGATGACCACCGTGGCAGCGGTCATCCTGTCCATCGGCGGCGCTTATGCCGCCATGCAATATCAGAGCATGATGGAATACATGCAGATGATCTTTTCCACGTTCAACGCGCCGCTGTTCGCGCTGGTAGCACTGACGGTTTTAGCGCCGCGGAGAGCGGCCGGCGGCGGCCTGGGAGGCTTTGCCGCCGGACTGACCGCTACGGTTCTGCATCAGGTGCTGGCTCATGCGCATGTGCTTCACTACGGAAGCCAACTGAGCGCGAATTTCTATGGCGCGATTCTCGGCTTCGTCATCGCTCTTGTCGCGACGCTTGCAATCGGCCGCGATCGCAGGCAGGCGATACAACGGCCGCACGCGACGAAAGAGGCTGCCATTGCGCCGGTCCGGTTCCCTCTGCGGCTGACGCTTCTGGCCACCGGGCTGGTGTGCTTGTGCATCGCCCTCAATGTCTTTTTCTGGTAGACCAACTCATTGAGGAAGACAGCAGGCTACGCCTTTGAATCCTTGCTGTGCCTGGGCTTTTTCGCCACCGGGCCGGTAGAACCGCGAACCACGAGACTGGTATTGACGACGTATTTTTTTCCCATCGCATTGGGATCTTTCCCGGCGTCGCGCAGTGCACGAAAGAACGTCTCGGCGAACTCGAAGCGCGGCAGGCGGATGGTCGTCAAGGAAGGATAAATGATGTCGCTCAGCTCGATATCATCGAAGCCGACAACAGAGAAGTCTTCAGGAACCGAGTAGCCGCGTTGGCGCAGGACGCGCAGAGCGCCGATCGCAGTCAGATCATTGGCGGTCAGAATCGCGGTCGGGCGATCGCTCATGCGCAGGATCTCTGTCATGGCCGCTTCTCCACCCGTGATGCGGTAGTTCCCCTCTTGCAAATAGTCAAGATTGACGGGCAGGTCGAATTCCTTCATGACCTTCATGAAGGCATTGGCGCGGTGGTCGGAGATGGATCGCTTGGACGAACCTCCGATGTATCCGATCCTGGTATGCCCGAGGGACTTCAAGTGTTCAATTGCCGGCGCCATTCCACTGGTGTTATCGATAGCCACATCGCTCAATCCAGGGCCAACCTTGCGGCGATCCATGGTCACGAGAGGGACACAATTGTGGATGAGAGCCTCGATCGATTCGGTTTCGATCTCCGAGGCCAGAAGCGCGACTCCATCCACCTTTCGAACCAGCATTCTGCGCACAGACTGCTGAATGCGGGTGGGGTGAAAGTCGGTGGTGGCCATCAACATCTCCTGGTTGTTTTCCACCAGGATTTTCTCGAAGCAGCGAATGAATTCCGGGAAGAAGGGATTCGTAATGTCGGGAATGATGAGACCGTAGGTGCTGCTCTTGCCGTATTTCAAGGTCGTGGCATTGGTGTTGGGAAAGAACTTCATTTCATCGATCACGTGGCGAACCCGATCGGCGGTATCGGGCCGAACCAGATTCGATCCGTTGATGACGCGCGATACTGTTGCGCTCGACACACCGGCAATCTTCGCGATGTCACGCATGTCCATAAATATGTCTCCTTGAGCCGCCGTCCCTTCACACCTTAACGAACCGTCTAGGCCGAGGCTGAGGAGTTCCCTCCCGAACGGTCACTTCTTTGTACCGCGAACGTCAGAATGCCTTCCCGTTGAAGCGAGTTGAGTTGATCTCGGAGCAATCCGGGAACAGAGTCGTCAATGGAATTGTATACGTATATAATCCTTCGATTTCCACATCTTACAAACGGGCATGGCGGTGACAAGAAGACCGTGTCGCGGAAAGCAGGTGTTTTGAATGGGCACTGTTTTCGTCATTCCGCGGAAGAAGCAGACCATGCGGAACCTTAAACCCTGGGGTGCACCGTGGGGTTCGTTGCCGGTTTGTTCTTTTGGTTCCCGGAAGACTCCCGCGAGGTTAGCCTGCTTTAATGAGACGAGCGTCGTCCTGCGCTAGCGTTTTGCACCTCAACAGGTGCAAAACCTCGTGTTGGGGAGCGGAATACCGCGCAATATTCTTCTCTAATCCATAGAGAAACGAAGACATAGGCCGATGAAGAATGCAGTGAGACTGGTTTCCAAGGCGAGCGCGTTCCTGGTGGTGTTGCTTACCTTCGCACAGGTGCGTGCGCAGGAGTACAGTTTCCGCACCTTCGGGCCCGGCGACGGGCTGATGAACCTGGGTATCCGGCAGATCTACCAGGACCGGACCGGCTTTCTGTGGGCAAGTACAAATAACGGCATCTTCCGCTACGATGGCGGACGGTTCGAAGCTTTCGGCAGCGGCACGGAAATACCCACGTTCACCGGCGCCACGATGGGAGAAGCGCCCGACGGCGCGCTGCTCATCGGCGGCGTCTTTGGTCTTCGCCGCGTGAAGGGCAATGCCCTGGAGGAGATCCGGACCGGCTTCAAGGAAGTCAGCTTTCCACAGGGAATCCAGCCGGACGGCAAGGGGCACACCCTTTTGGGCACCGACAGCGGGCTGGTAGAGATGGGTCCGGCCGACGGTAAGGGCGGGTACACCTTCCGCAGAGTCGCACAGGTTCCGGGAAGCTCCGGCCCCGGCGCGTCGGCAATTCTGGTGGACGGCGACACGGTCTGGTATGGCTGCGGCAACGAACTCTGCCGCCAGGATCGCAACGGCACCATCCTCTACGGCCGTTCCAACGGGCTCCCCGCGAGCCCTGTGCGGTCGATCCGCAAAGATCGCGATGGCGCGCTGTGGGTGCAATCGGGAGACGGCGACATCACTTTCCTGCCCAGGGGCCAGGCGCACTTTGCCAAGCCTTCCCTGCCCATTCCGGACTCGTATTCCATCGGGCCGCTGGCGGTGACTTCGGATGGCGACCTGATGATTCCGTATGAGGCGGGGATTCTGATCCAGAAGGATAAGAGCTGGCTGAAGGTGGATCGGTCCTCTGGCCTGCGCGGCGTGGTCAGCACCGTTTTCGAAGACCGGCAGCACTCAATCTGGGTGGGTTTGGCAGGGCGTGGGCTTGCACTCTGGCGGGGAGCGCGGGAGTGGGAGAGCTATACCACCGAGAGCGGACTGGCAAGCGACTACATCTGCGGAATCCTGCCCATGCCCGGGGGATCGGTGTGGGTCGGCACCCGGGGCGGACTGATGCATGGCGAACCGCGCCCGTCGGGGATGCAGTGGACGGCGGTACCCGCCCTGCGAACGATTTCGGTTCACTCGGTGCGTCTGGGGCCGGATGGCAACCTGTGGCTGGGCACCGAGAAGCACGGCTTGGCGCACATGAATTTGCGCTCGGGCCATGTGGACTGGATCGGCGCGGAGCAGGGCGTGGGCGCGAAATCGGCGCGCCTTCTTCGCTTCGATCACACCGGGCGGCTATGGGCGGCCAGCCGGGAGGGCGTGTTTGTCGCCGCGCCTCCCTACTCCCGCTTTGAACGTGTCGAAGGGCTGCCGCCAGCGGTTTACTGGTCGCTTGTGGTGGGAGAAGACGGAACGGTATGGGCCGGCGGGCCGGGCGGCCTCTACGGAATCGCGGCGGGAAAGTGGAAACATTGGACCGCCGCCGATGGATTGATCTCCACCGAAGTGGATGCCATCTGCAGCGACCCGGATGGCTCGATTTGGGTGGGCTTCCTGGGGGGCATTGTCGCCCATATGCGCGAAGTGCAGGGGAAGCTGGCAATCGACCGTGTCGTCCAGCCTCCGTCTGCCAACAGCCTGGTCTACTTTATTGAACACGACGCAGCGGGCCACCTGTGGGTGGGGACAGAGCGCGGCGTGAACGTGCTGGACGGCGCAAACTGGCACCACTACGACAGCAGCGACGGGCTAGTGTGGGACGATACCGACATGAACGCCTTCGCCGCAGGGCCGGACGGAGCGTTGTGGATTGGCACCAGCGGCGGCTTGTCGCGCTTTGTGCCTCAGCCCCGGCTACAACAGAAGGCGCCGCCTACCCTGATTTTCACCAGGCTGGTTCTGGGTGGTGCGGATGTAATCGGGCAGGACAGTCCTTCGGCCGGCATCAAGGCCAATTCGCTTGGCGTGCGCTACGCGGTGCTGAATGCCCCCGCGGACAGCAACCTCCGCTTTCGTTACCGGCTCGAAGGCGGCCCATCCGCCTGGACCGAGACTACGCAGCGCGAGTTGCACTTCGCCAAGCTGGCGCCGGGGAAATACGTGCTGGAGGTTCAAGCCCGGGACCGGAACGGAGACTGGAGCAGCCAGACCGCAGATTTTGCCTTTCGCATCCTTACCCCCTGGTATTTGACGTGGTGGTTCCTCGGGATTTGCGGGCTGGTGCCGGTTCTGGCCGGGCTGGGCTTTATTCGTTGGCGCATCGTCCAGTTGGAGAGGCACGAGCGAGAGGTAAAGGAACTGATGGAAGCGCACCAGGTGATCAATAACCTGGCCTTCTACGATCCGCTGACCAGCCTTCCGAACCGCCGCCTGCTTTTAGACCGCCTGCAACAGAGCCTGACCACCAGCGCCCGCAACGGCAGCCTGCGCGGCTTGCTGCTGGTCGATCTGGACAATTTCAAGTCGCTGAACGACACGCTGGGGCACTCGATCGGCGACATGGTGCTGCAAGAGACCGCGCGCCGGCTGGCCGGCTCGGTGCGCAAGTCGGATACCGCGGCGCGACTCGGCGGCGATGAGTTCGTGGTGATTCTGGAGGACATGGGAAATGCGCTGGAGGCCGCCGCGACCCAGGCGGAGGCGATCGCGGAAAAGATACTTGCCGCAGTCACCCGCCCCTACATCGTGGTTGGGCGCGAATGCCTCACGACGGCAAGCGTTGGAATCACGGTTTTCGGAGGGCAGGGCGAGACCTCCAACGAGGTGCTGCAGCAGGCGGACATTGCCCTTTACCAGGCAAAGAACGCGGGCCGCAGTTCGGTACGGTTCTTTTCGCCGGCTTTGCAAGCGGCGGTCAACGTGCGCGCCGCGCTGGAAGAAGACATGCATTACGCGCTCAAGGACAGCCAATTCAGGCTTCTCTTCCAGCCGCAACTGACGGGCAGCATGCTAACCGGCGCCGAGGCGCTGATCCGCTGGGAGCATCCCGAGCGGGGCCTGCTTTCTCCCATGGAGTTCATCCCGGTGGCCGAAGAAACCGGCCTGATTCTGCCCATCGGCGACTGGGTGCTGGAAGCCGCCTGCCGGCAGATTGCCGAGTGGGGCAAGAACAAGGAAACCGAGCTCATCGCGGTGGCTGCGAACATCAGCGCGAAACAGTTCCGCGAACCGGATTTCGTGAAGCGAGTGCTGGAAGCGCTGAAGAAGACGGGCGCGAATCCATGCCGGCTCAAGCTGGAACTGACCGAGAGCATGTTTGTCGACAACATTGAAGATGTGGTCGCGAAGATGACCGAGCTGAAGACGCACGGATTGCGGTTCTCGCTGGACGATTTCGGCACCGGATACTCGTCGCTCAGCTACCTGAAGCGGCTGCCGCTGGACGAACTGAAGATCGACCGCGCCTTCGTCAAGGACATTCTGGACGACGTGAGCAGCCGCGCCATCGCGCAGACGGTCATCTCTCTTGGCCAGGCGCTGGGGCTGACGGTCATCGCCGAAGGGGTGGAAACCGAAAAGCAGCGCCGCTTTCTCGACCATCTGGGTTGCGCGAACTTCCAGGGCTTCCTGTATAGCCGCCCGGTTGAAGCCGCCCAGTTCGAACTCCTGCAGGCGCGTTCAGAGGTCTTTTAGAGCGGTTCCGAAATTGGTGTGCCCCGATGCACACCGTTCGGAGTGTCATTTACTTCCGCCCCACGGCATTCCAAGGTCAACCCCACAAACGCAAAGTGCCCTTCCCGCCGGCGGGAAAGGCACTCTGGATCATCTTCTGCTTGTCTTATCCCTTTGCAAACATGTGTTTCATGCCGCGCAGCGCCTGGCGGGTGCGCTCCTCGTTTTCGATCAGCGAGAAGCGGACGTGGCCGTCGCCGTAGTCGCCAAAGCCGATACCCGGCGAAACGGCTACCTTGGCCTCGGTCAGCAGCGCCTTCGAGAACTCAAGTGACCCCATCTTGCGATACTGCTCGGGAATCTGCGCCCATACGAACATGGTGGCCTTGGGCGACACGACCGGCCAGCCCATCTTGTTGAGCCCCTCGACCAGGACGTCGCGGCGCTTGCGATAGGTTTCGCAGATCTCGTGCACGCAATCCTGGGGTCCTTCGAGGGCCAGAATCGACGCCACCTGGATGGGCGTGAAGGTTCCGTAGTCGAAGTAGCTCTTGAGGCGGCCCAGCGCGGCCACCAGGACCGGGTTGCCGACCATGAATCCGACGCGCCAGCCGGGCATGTTGTAGCTCTTGGAAAGGGTAAAGAACTCCACCGCAACGTCTTTTGCGCCGGGAACCTGCAACACGCTGGGCGGCTTGTAGCCGTCGAAGGCGATGTCGGCATAGGCCAGGTCGTGAATCAGGTGGAAGCCGTATTCGCGGGCCAGCTCGACCAGGCGCGCCAGGAAGGGCAGTTCCACACACTCGGTGGTGGGATTCGACGGGAAGTTGACGATCAGCGCCTTGGGGCGCGGCGTCATGCGCGGGATCAGGTCTTCGAGTTGCGCCAGGAACTGCTCGCGGTCGTTGATGGGCACGCTCACCACGTGCGCGCCGGCGATCACCGGGCCATAGATGTGGATGGGATAACTGGGATTGGGCACCAGCACGGTGTCGCGCGAGTCCAGAATAGCCAGGCAGAGGTGGGCGATGCCCTCCTTGGAGCCGATGGTGACAATGGCCTCGCTGTTGGGATCCAGATCCACATCGTAGCGGGACTTGTACCAGTTGCAGATGGCCTTGCGCAGGCGCGGAATGCCCTTGGAGACCGAGTAGCGGTGCGTGGGCGGCTTCAGCGCGGCCTCCACCAGCTTGTCGACAATGTGCTTGGGCGTCGCGCCGTCGGGGTTGCCCATGCCGAAATCGATAATGTCTTCTCCGCGGCGGCGTGCGGAGGCTTTCATCTCACCGGTGATGTTGAAGACGTAAGGAGGCAGGCGCTGGATTCTGCTGAACTCTTCCATCGCAATAGTGTAAGGCAAGGCGCGCCGCACACGCTGTGCGCAAGGGCCTGCACGCCGGTGGAAGGACGCATGAATCGCCCAGGAAAGCAACACTGGAGGCCGCTGGCGTGCGCTTCACGATTGCGCTTCAGCGCCGCCGGGCGCAGAATGGGGCGGTGCTGAAAGGCCTTCATATTCCGGTACTGGCCGTGCTGCTGGCTACCCTTTGCCTGCCGATGGCCGCCGGGCCGCGCAACCCCGGCCGCGCTGCCGGAAACGCCGCGGCGAAGCTCGTGGACATCAACACTGCCAGCTGCGACGAGTTGCTCAGGATCCCGGGCATGACCCGCGTGTGGGCGGCGCGCATCGTCCGCTACCGGCCCTATCGCAGCAAGCTGGAACTGGAAGATCACGGGATCGTCAGCGAGGCGGTCTACGAGCGCATCAAGAACTACGTGATTGCCCATCGCGATGAAAAGTAGGGGGCGCGGATTCCGCTCCTGCCTTGCGAAGACCGCTTGCATGTACACAGTTACACGCCTAGACTGGTGCGCATGAAAACGACCTTGCGCTTCCCCGCGGTTATCGCTTGCTGGCTGCTGCTTGCCTGCGGAATGAGTCTCGACGCACAGGACTGGGCCAGAACCCGGATGGAAGCTTCGCCGCGCCATCGCGAGTACGCGGCCCTCAAGCACGGCAGCCGCACGGTGCAGGCCTTTGTGGTGTATCCCGAGATCAGGGGCAAGGCGCCGGCGGTGATTCTGATTCACGAGATCTTCGGGCTGAGCGACTGGGCAAAGGAGATGGCCGACGAACTGGCAGCGCAGGGATTCATCGTCGTCGCGCCGGACCTGCTTTCAGGCATGGGGCCGAACGGCGGGGGATCAAGCGCGTTCGCCACTCAGGACGCAACGGTCAAAGCGGTCAGCGGACTTGATCCGGAGGTGGTCACTGCCGACCTGGACGCGGCTGCCGATTACGCCAAGCACCTGCCCGCAGCCAACGGGAAGATTGCGACGGTGGGCTTTTGCTGGGGTGGAGGTTCGGCGTTTTCGTTCGCCACGCATCGCCGCGACCTGGCCGCTTCGTTTGTCTTCTATGGTCCTGGCCCGGCGGATGTTGCGGCGATCAATGCGCCTGTTTATGGCTTCTATGCCGGCAACGACGCGCGCATCGGGGCTACCGTTCCCGGCGCCACTGCCGCGATGAAGGCGGCCGGCAAAAAGTATGAGCCGGTGACTTACGACGGCGCGGGGCATGGCTTCATGCGCGCCGGGGAAGATCCCGGCAATGCGGCGCCCGGCAACAAATCCGCACGGGAACAGGCGCTGGCGCGGCTGGTGAAGCTGTTGAGGGCGATGTAAAGGCGCACCCATGGCTCGCTGTGAAGTGAGGCGATTGCCAGCAGTATCGATTGTTACGAAGCGGCGGATACCTGGTTAGCTTCCTCGTTGCGCAACGCTTCGTGAATGATCATCTTCAGGTAGGTCTGGTAACGGAGGCCGCGCTTTGCCGCTTGGACGCGGGCTTTGGCGATATCTTCGGGGTCGAGGCGGATGGTGGTGGTGGGAGTGGGCGAAGGGGCCTTTGGCTCTGGAAATGGAATGCCCTTCTCCGCAAAGAGTCGCCTGACACCGCCACGGCCGAGTCGGCCTTCCTTTGCGGCTTTTTCAAATTCAGTGCCGATCAGGTCGTCATTCTCAAACCACCATTTGGCTTCTTCCGCCTCAGTGGCAAAGGCAGGAATCTTCAAATTGCTTTTGGCAGGTTTCGCATCGATCATCGCAGCCCCGCTTTCCGTTCGAGGTAGAGGTTCTTGTGGAATTTGGACGGCTCGAACGCCGTAAGCACCCGGATTAGCTCCCCGCGCATTGTGATAACTACACGCAGAATTCGGCCTTTTTCGGTTTCGCCGAGAAAGGACCAGCGCTCTTCTCCATTGACGACGTCGTATCCGACATCCAAAGGCTCGCCAAGGATGGCTTCTTCGGCTTCTCCTGGTTCAACGTCGTGTTCGCCAATATGGGCGATGTTCCCGAGGTCCCAATCGAAGAGCGCGTCGTTCATGCCGCCTCAGCTTTCCTGGTCAGCGAGTCCAGCGTAGCTACATTGCAGCTATTTTGCAACTACTGTCTGAGTTCCACCAGCGTAGCGCCCTGGCCGCCTTCATTTTGAGGGGCTTCGGCTAGCGTCGCCACGTGGGGATGGCTCTTGAGGAATTCGCGCACGCCACGACGCAGAATGCCCGCGCCGTGTCCGTGGATGATGCGTACGCGCGGCAATCCGGCCAGGAAGGCGCGGTCGAGATAGCGCTCCAACTCCTCGGTGGCCTCGTCGACGGTGCGGCCGATGAGGTTGATCTCCATGCGCATGTCGTCGCTATTGGCGCTGGTCACGGTGACGTGGATGTTCTTCTGGCGGCGGGCGGCGGCGAGTGGATCGTGGCGGTCATCGGCGGCTGCAGCGACGGATTTGACCACCTCGGCGATGTCGTCGCGCTTGACGCGCATCTTGATGGGCCCGAGCGCGACTTCGAAGATGTCCTTCTCGACTTCGCGCTGGACAACCGCGATTTTATCCATGGACTTGAGCTTGACCTGGTCGCCGACGGCAACGTGCTTGACGACGTGCGGCTGGGCGTTCTGGTCGCCCTGATCCGAGCCGGTGCGGTGAGCGACGACGACCTGGTTGAAGCTCTCCTGAAACTCGCGGCGCAGGCGCTGGATGCGGCGCTCGGCTTCCTTCGACAGCTTCTGCTGGCCGACTCGGTCTTCGATGGCTTTGACCGTTTCGCGCATCTGGAACTCGAAGTCCTTGAGCAGCGAAGCCAGCTTGGTTTCCAGTTCGCGGGTGCGGGCGCGCAGTTCGACGTCGCCCTCGCGAGCCAGCTTGGCGCGCAGCTGGTTGAGCGCGTACTGCTGCTCGCGGGCCGCCTTGCGGTCGATTTCCAGTTGCGCAAGGTCGTTGTGCAGGCGGTCGAGGAAGCGCGCAATGTCCACCTGCTGCGAGCCGAGGCGCTGGCGGGCGGCTGCGATGATGGTGGCGTTCAGGCCGAGGCGCTCCGCGGTCTGGATTCCGGCCGACGCTCCGGGAACACCGAGGCGGAGTTGGTAATTGGGCGCGAGGGTCACTTCGTCGACTCCGGCGGCGGCGTTGAGCACTCCGGGAGTGTTGGCGGCATAGACCTTGAGCGAGGTGTGGTGGGTGGAGATGAGCGACCAGGCGTGAGCGTTGAGGAAGTGGCTGGCGATGGCTACCGCGAGCGCCGAGCCCTCCTCGGGATCGGTGGCCGAGCCCAGCTCGTCGAGCAGCACCAGCGAGCCTGCGCCCGCGAGCCGCGAGAGCCGGTCGAGGTTGGTGATGTGCGCGGAGAAGGTGGAAAGCGCCGCCTCAATGGACTGCGCGTCGCCGATGTCGGCCAGAAACGCCGTAAAAATGGGAAAGCTGGCGACTGTGGCGGGAACGGGCAGCCCGGCCTGGGCCATCATGGCCAGCAGAGCAGTGGTTTTCAGCGTGACGGTTTTGCCGCCCGTGTTGGGGCCGCTGATGATGAGCTGGCGGCCTTCGTCGGTGAGCTCAAGGGCGAGGGGTACGACCTTGCCGCCGGTGGCGCGCAGGCGCTTTTCCAGCAGCGGATGGCGCGCGCCTTCGAGGCTGAGCAAATCGGCCGAAATGGAGGGGGCGCAGCAATCGTAGTCGCGGGCAAAACGGGCGCGGGCCTGCAGGCTGTCGACCAGGGCCAGAACGCGCGCTCCCTGAGCCAGCTCGAAGGCATATCCACCCACCTGGCGGGTGAGGGCCATGAAGATGCGATGGATCTCCGCCTGCTCCTCTTCCAACATGCGGACGAGTTCGTTGTTCTGCTCGATGGTTTCGAGCGGCTCCACGTAAACCGTTTGGCCGGAAGAGCTTGCGCCGTGGACCACGCCGCTGACCCGCCGCTTGAGCTCGGCGCGCACCGGGATGACGAAGCGGTCGCCACGGATTGTGATCAGCTCTTCCTGGGTTGCGCCGTCGCTGGAGAGCTTGCGCAGGGCGGCGCGCAGGCTCTCTTCGATGAGGCGCTGCTGGCGCTCCTGCTCGCGGCGGATGCGGTTCAGTTCGGGCGAGGCGTCGTCTGCGAGCGACCCGTCGGGCAGGATTTTTCTCTCGATAGATTCAGCCAGCGGGCGCAGGTTGTTGGTCAGTTGTTCCGATAGCTCGATCAGCCCGGGAATCTTGCCGTCCACGCGGGCGGGCGGGGCAGCCATCAGCGACTGCCAGGCGGCGATGTCGTTGGCCAGGCGGGCGACGGCCTGCAGTTCGTTGGCCTCCAGCGCCGCGCCGGGGATCTGCGCCTTGGCAGCCATCTGGGTGGGGTCGAAGAGCCCGCCCATGGGGATGGAGACCTGCTCGCCGAGCATCAGGCGGAGTTCGCCGGTGAGCTGGTGTTGGCGCGCGATCCAGGCCTCATCGGTGCTGGGGCGAAGATCGAGAATGGCCTGCCGGCCTACCGGGGAAGCGGCAAAACCGGCCACCAGGGCCAGCAGCGGCTCCCACTCGAGAGCGGCGAAGTCGGCGTGTTCTACGGGAGACGGGATGGGGTCAAGCAGCGGCATGGGGGTCCAGCCAATATCTTACCGGGGGGACTGCGCGTCCGGCGATTCTGCTGGAAGTCTTCCAGAGAACTCTGATAGGTGCGAGGTCTTAAAAGGCACGGCTTTAGAGCAAAACCAGAGTTCCTGTGGCCCGGTGAGTTTCGTGCAAGAAGATGATCTCACCGTAGCTGACCGAATTCCGGCGTGTTTCATGAGTTAACTAGATGGTAGCTTCCGGATAGGCGACGAACCAGGCTGAACCCATTTTCAGACTCGCAGCCGGAAACACTGCAGATAATCTGTAAACCGGAGGTGGGATAATGCCCTCTTCAATAACTCCTGTAGATGTCTTGAGATGGATTGCCCTGACTTGGAATCGATTAACCTTGACTAAAATCGCTCATCAGCCTACACTCCTCGCGAATTTACAAGACGACTATGGAAGGTGGTTCTTGATGAAGCGTTTTCTGTTGGTTATCTTGCCTCTGTCTTTTCTGGTGTTCCACTCCTATGCACGAGCCGATACGTACTCGTACGAAGGATTGCCCTTCACCAACTTCGAACTTGCAGGTCAGGAGCAAGGCTGCGAGGGGTTCGGCCCGCTTGGTTTCGATGTATGCTGGGGGGCCTCGCCAGTATCCGCCTCTGTCACTCTCTCTCAACCTCTGCCTGCAAACTTTGTTGAAAACTTCTCAATAGAAAACTCTTACGGGAGCACACCCTCTGAGCCCGCCATTTATGTGGATCCTGGGAGTATTGCTCCTTTGAGTTTCCAGGCCTGGGGCGGATTTAGTGACGGCTTCTCATATCTCGGTGCGGACTGCTTTGCGACCACTGCGGGTTACCTGGAAAATGGTCCGGGCTTCCTATCGTGTAGTCTCTCCTTGGCCACAAATTCTACGGGGAAGATAACAAGTTGGGATATGGATATTGGCTGGGACGCCATTGAGCCTATCCAGTATCCGGGTGATTCTTGGAGTGTCAGGAGCGGAATGAGTGGGGACAGTGTTGGTGCAGGATCTGTGGTTTCGAATGAAACCCCCGGAAAGTGGGCTGGACCGGGACAAACCCCTGAACCATCCAGCTTTTTCCTCTTTGGCACTGGCCTTTTGGTGGTCTTAGGGGCGATCCATAGGAGGCTCCCACACGCTCGCGGGAACAGGCTCTGATCCGGAACCGGGGTAGATTTTCATGCACAGGCTGGCGCACTCAATCCTACGGAACATCGATTCCAAGTGGTTGACCGCCAATCCGAACATAGCGAAAAACAGCCGCAGATCCTTCGCCTGCGGCCCAGGATGACAGCCGTGAAGGATTAATGGTTGGTGGTTGACCCGCAAGCCGGCGGTTGCCTTTTCGGCAATACTTACTCCCCACCAGTCCAGCGGCTGGAGGATCTGGTCTGAGGCATTCTTGAGCAGGGTCCTGAGGTGGGCAAAAAGGTCATCTCGGGCGGTTTTTGGGCAACACCCCTCAGGGGCTAAAGCCCCATCATTTTATTGGCTTTATCGGCACGGCTGAAGCCGTGCCCTTTCAAAGCAGAGTCCAGCTGAATCTTTTGGCAGCCTATGAAGGCGTGTCCTTTCAAAACAGAATCCAGCTGAGTTTTTTTGGCGCCTTTGAAGCCGT
>Ga0181517_10001700_pt1 | contig 23759 bp, 21 predicted proteins | sample PEATcosm2014_Bin_31_FD_119748 | JGI IMG/M metagenome (GOLD analysis project Ga0181517, IMG submission 119748) | Peatland microbial communities from MTU Mesocosm Facility, Houghton, MI, USA - PEATcosm2014_Bin01_30_metaG | ecosystem: Environmental > Terrestrial > Soil > Wetlands > Peat | place... | reverse complement strand
GTCCACGCGCCGGTACCTGCAATCCATCATCGAAGAAGTCCGGTCGGCGAACGAAGAAGCGCAATCGACCAACGAGGAGCTGCAAAGTTCCAACGAGGAGTTACAGACCGCCAAGGAGGAACTGCAGGCCACCAACGAGGAGTTGCAAACCCTCAACGCGGAGATGGACAGCCGCAACGTCGATTTGAAGCAGTTGGCCGACGACCTCCTCAACCTGCTGGCGAGCCTGCAAACCCCGATCCTGATGCTGGACGGCGCCCTGCGCATCCGGCGATTTACGCAGGTCTCTGAAAAACTGCTCAACCTGATCGCGACCGACATCGGGCGTCCGGTTTCGGATTTGCAGCCCAGAATCCAGGTTCCCCGGCTGGAGGAGATTCTCCGGCAGGTCGTCGACACGCTGGCGCCGCACGAGGAGGAGGTGCGGGACCAGGGCGGGCGGTGGTACTCGCTGCGCGTCCGGCCGTATCGCACCAGCGATAACCACATCGATGGCGCCGTGCTCCAGTTAGTCGATATCGACGAATTGAAGAAGTCTCTGGAACAGGCCAGGTATGCGCGGGATTACGCATCGGCCATTCTCCACACCGTACGCGAGCCCTTGGTGGTGTTGGATTCGCAATTCCGCATCGAGACGGCCAACCGGGCTTTTTACCAGACGTTTCGCACGTCGCCGGAGGAGATCCTCAAGAAGCCCGTCTACGAAGTGGCCGGAGGGCGGCTCGATCTACCCAGGCTCCATTATTTGCTGGATCACGCGGCCCGCGGCGATGCCACCATCGAAGACGTCGAGGTGGAGCGCGATTTCGAGCAGATCGGGCGCCGGACCATGCTGTTGAACGCCCGCCGGGTCGAAAACGACGGCGAGACTGGGCGGATCCTGCTGGTGTTCGAGGACATCACCGAGCGCAAGCGCTCCGCCGAGGCCCGTTACCGTCGGCTCTTCGAGGCGGCCAAGGACGGCATGCTGATCGTGGATGCGGAGAGCGGTGAAATCGCCGATGCCAACCCGTACCTCGAGGCGCTGTTCGGTTACCGGCGCGAAGAGGTCATGGGCCAGAAAGTCTGGGATATCGATCCACTTCGCGGCGTTCCCGATCTTCAGTCCGTACTGGCGCGGATACGCGAGCGGGAGATGGAGCGCTTCCCGGACCTGACCGTGAAATCCAAGAGCGGGCGCGCGATTCATGTGGAGGTGGTGGCCAACGCCTACATGGAAGGGCCGCGCGCGCAGATTCAGTTCAACATCCGCGACATCACCGAACGCAAACAGTTCGAGCGGCAGCTCCAGCACACGCAGAAGCTGGAGAGCCTGGGGCTGCTGGCCGGCGGCGTGGCGCACGACTTCAATAACCTGCTCACCGGAATCATGGGTAACGCCAGCCTGGGGCTGGCGGATCTCCCGGACTCCTCGCCGGAACGAAGATACTTCCGCGAAATCATCAGCGCCAGCAAGAGAGCCGCGGATCTGACGCGCCAGATGCTGGCCTACGCGGGCAAGGGCCGGTTCATTGTCGAGCCGATGGATGTCTCGCAACTGATCCGCGAGATCGAGCCTCTGATCAATACGTCCATTCCGAAACTGGTACAGGTTCAGCTTGAATTGAAAGCGGGACTGCCGGCCATCGAGGCGGATTCCGGGCAAATCCAGCAGCTCGTGATGAACCTGATGATTAACGGCGCCGAGTCCATCGGCGAGGGCAGCCCCGGTGTGGTACTGGTTCGGACGGGCACCTTGGACCTGAGCGCCGACGACATCCAGCGGGACTTTCCTAATGATGGCCTGACGCCGGGGCCGTACGTCGCCATCGAGATCCGCGACACCGGTACGGGCATGGACGAGGCCACCAAGGCGCGGATTTTCGACCCGTTCTTCACGACCAAGTTCCAGGGCAGGGGCCTGGGGCTGGCTGCGGCGTCGGGTATCGTGCGAAGCCACAAGGGGGCCCTGCGAGTGTACTCCACGCCCGGCCGGGGATCTTCGTTTCAGGTCCTGTTTCCGGCGCTTCCGTCCGTACTGGCCGGCCGCGGCGCTCGCGTAGCGCCCCGCGCGCTGCCCGCCAGCGGCACCGTCCTGTTCGTCGACGATGAAGAAACACTCCAGAACTTGGCCCACGCGGCGCTGGAACGAAATGGGTGGAGCGTGCTGCCGGCCCGCAACGGCGCGCAGGCGGTCGAGATTTTCGAAAGGCTGGGGCAGGAAGTCACCGTGGTCATCCTCGACCTGGCCATGCCCGTGATGGGAGGAGAAGAAGCGCTGGACCGGCTCAAGGCCATCCGCGCGGGCGTGCCGGTGATTCTTTCGACGGGCTATGGAGAAGACGAAGCCACGCGGCGCTTTGCCGGCAAGGATGTGGCGGGCTTCCTGCAAAAACCCTATACGGTGGACCAACTGATGGAGGCCATCGCGCTGGTGCTGGGGCGGCTGTAGGGGCATGCTTTAGCTTGCCCTGAACCCCGTGATAAGATAACCGCCATATGGAGGGACTCCCTTCGCTGGACCAATGGGACGATTTCGTCTCCGGGCGCTACGATCCCAATCGCAAAACCGCGGACTTCCGCAAATACGACTCGACCGCGCCCGATGGCGTGCGCGAGTTCTATCGCCTGAACCACACCTTCCAGACGCGCGACTTCGCGCGGGCCCAGAAGCTCCGCTACGGCGCCCGGAAGAGCCGCGATATGGGCATCTGGGAAGCGCTCGAATACTTGAACACGCTGGTGGACGAGAGCGATCCCGATACCGATCTCTCGCAGATCGAGCACCTGTTACAGACCTCCGAGGCCATCCGCCGGGACGGCCACCCACGCTGGATGGTGCTGGCCGGCCTGCTGCACGATCTCGGCAAGGTGCTGTGTCTCTACGGCGAGCCGCAGTGGGCCGTGGTGGGCGACACGTTTCCGGTGGGCTGCGCCTGGTCGGATAAGATCGTTTATCCCGAGTTTTTCCGCGACAACCCCGATGCGCGCGTTCCCGAATACCAGACGCGCCTGGGCGTCTACACGGAGAATTGCGGACTCTCGAACGTGGATCTCTCCTGGGGGCACGACGAGTATCTATACCAGGTAGTTAAGGATTACCTGCCGCTCGAGGCGCTCTACATGATCCGCTACCATTCGTTTTACGCGGCGCACCGCGAAGGGCAGTATGCCTATCTGATGGACGCGCAGGACCGCGCAATGTTCGAGTGGGTGCGTAAGTTCAATCCCTACGACCTATATTCGAAGAGCGCCGCGCGGCCGCCGCTGGCCGAGGTGAAACCCTTCTACGAAGAGCTCGTGGCGGAGTATTTTCCGGCCCGGATCGCCTGGTGATGGCGCGGGCTTCTACTCTTTTTGCGGGTGCGGCTCGGAACGGGACTCCGCGCGCGTGGCCGCGCTGAGAGCCATCAGGAACCCCAGCAGCTCGGCTTCGGTCCGCATGCTGAGCATGGGCATATCGACGGCCGCCGCGGCCGCATGCGGGCTGGCCCAGGGGAGCCATCTCAAAAGCAGCAGAGAGCGCAGCGAGGTCTGGAGAAACACTCCCATACCGAAGAAGTGATTGACCAGTCCCAGCAGGCGCGCATCGCGCAAACCCGTCGCCAGCACCCACAGCGCGGGCACCACGGCGACCACGGCGGTCGCGAGGAAGAGCACGCGGCACACCGTCCGGATGCCCGGATACCGGCGGTACAGCCTGCGCTGCACGATCCGGAAAGCCGCGAAACACACAACCCAGGCGATGAACTCCAGCGCGACGTTGGAGGGCAGAGAGACTCGCATGGACGGCTACTCGATAGCCGGACCGAAGTAGCCCTGAGCCAGCGCCGGCTCGGCCTCCAGGGCCTTGCTCCAGCAGGTGCGCGCCTCGTCGGATTTTCCAGCCGATTCCAGGATGCGGCCCAGGTTCAGCAGAGCTTCCGGCATCTCGGGCTGGCGCTCGAGGGCCTCGCGGTACAGGCGCGCGGCCTGATCGAGCTGGCCCGACTTCTCGTACATCAGGCCCGTATTGTAAAGCACCTCGGGAGCGCGCTCGCCCAGCTCGATAAGCTTGGCGTGGTAGCGCAGGGCGGTTTCGAAATCGGATGCCTGGAGCGCCAGCGACGCCATGCCGCGCAGCGCATCCGCCGAGTTGGGATCGGCTTCCAGGATCTTCTGGTACAGCCGCTCGGCGCGGTCGCGCTCTCCCAGGCCGCTATAGGCCAGCGCCAGGTTAGAGTAAGCTTCGGGCCAGTTGGGGCGATATTTCAGACAGCCTTCGAAAGCTTCGGCGGCGCTGCGGAAATCCTTGCGGCGGAGCCTCAGATAGCCCAGGCGGAAGCGCGCCTCTTCTTCCTTGGGAGCCTTTTCGAGAACCAGCTTATACCAGCGTTCGGCCTCTTCGGAGGGGCCGGTGTGCTCGATCAGCAGGGCCATGTTCCACATGGGCTGCAGGGCGTCCGGGCTGGCCAGCATGGCGCGCTCGTAAGCCGCGCGCGCGCCGGCCGGGTCGTTGCGCTGCTCGCGCACGATTCCTAAATTGGTGTAGGCCTCGCTCGATTGAGGACGCTGCTTCAGGGCCTCCTCGTAAGCTTCGGCGGCCTGCTCCCAGCGTCCCGATTTCTGGTGCGCCAGGGCCAGGTTAAACCATCCTTCGAAATGCGCCGGAACGGCCGAGACCAGCAGCGTGCAGAACTTGGCGGTGAGCGCCAGATCCCCGGCGGCACAGGCCCAGGCCGCCAGCCCTTCCATCGCCACGGTGGATTCGGGAACCAGCTCGAGCAGGCGCTCGGAGTATTCCCGCACCATGTCGAAATCTTCTTTCGACATCCCGATGCCGACCAGGTTGGAGAGCGATTCCTCCGATTCCGGGTTGCGTTCGAGAATGTGCGCGTAGATCTGGTAGGCGGCGTCGGCCTGCCCCAGCGACTGTAACGCCGAGGCCTTTCCAAAGAGGGCGTCCTCGTGGTCCGGCGCCAGTTCCAGGCAGCGCTCGAAGGAGAAGAGCGCCGATTTGGGATCCTCCAGCCGCAGGTGGCAGACTCCCAACCCGAGATGCGAATCCAGGTGGGAGGCGTCCAGCGTGCACGATTTGTGGAAGAAAGTGGAAGCCTCATCCCACGCGCCGCTGCGCTCCAGGCAGATCGCCAGGTTGAACCATCCCAGGGCATAGCCGGGCTTGAGCTGCGCCAGCGCGCGATATGCCTTGGCGGCTTCGCGGTAATCGCCCAGCTCGAACTCGATGTGGCCGATTGCGCGATAGATTTCGGGCGTGGCGTCCCCGGTGGTCACGGCGCGCTGCAAGACCTGCAGCGCCTCTTCGCGCCGGCCGGCCATGTGCAGCGCCACGGCGCGGTTCAGATAGGCCGGGGCGGAACTCCTTTCCGGTTGCGGGATGAAGAGCCTCTGGGGCTCGCCAGTTCGAATTGCGGTGCTGCTCATATCAGGACTCCTTGCTTCCACTTTCAACGAGGGCCGGCGGGGCGTCGGCCGGCGCCGCGAACGGCACCGTTGCCAACCTCGCCGCGGCCGGGTACCGGGCGGGGGCCGGGGTGAAATCGAGCCAGCGCGATTCCGTTTCGCGGCGCACGGCCGGGGCTACCGGGACGGCCATCCGCGCGAGGCGAATTTTGGGACGCGGCCGCGTGGCAGCCAGCATCCGCGGTGTTCCGGACCCCGGCGCGATGGGCACAACCAACCGCGTTTTCACCGGGGGCGCCTGCAGCCCGGGCACCGAAAGAGTCAGCCCGTCCGGCGTTCCAGGCAGAACCGGTTTGGGAATGCGAAATCCCGAAGATGCCGAGACACGCAGCGGTCTTCCTTGCTGAATGGATACGGCTAAAGCTCGCGCCCCCGTCGCCGGCCGGCCATCGTTCCAATCCAAGGTTTGAAACGAGAACGCCGAACCCGCTAAAGAGAGACGCAGCGACGGCTGCTTACCCTCCCCGGGGCCGCGCCGGCCGCCGCGCCATTCGGCCAGCAGAGGTTGCAGGAAACCGCGCTGAAAAGCCGCCGAACTTCCCAACTCCGAGGGCAGCACCAGCGGCTTGGGATTCTCGCAGCGCCGCATCAGGCTGGCGACCTTATTGACCTCCAGCATCCGGTCCATGCCGACGCGCAGCCGGTACTGATTATGATGCTCGCGGGAGCAGAAGTCCCCGTTGCCTACGCGAATTCTGCTCAGCGGTTTGCCGCAGAGCTGGCAAGTCCTGGAACCCATTTAGCAGCGATTATACGGGGACGCACCCTCAATTACCACCATAAATACCGGAAGTACTGTCATGCTGCCAATTGTTAGTCATTGGGGAGTTCCAATGTTATCGAAGGTTTATGTTTTTATCGAATGAATCATAACTTCAGTAAGTCCCGCGAATTTCCGGCTATAAATCGGTGGTGACTGGAGTAGAATCGACCCAAGCCGGTTTTCCGATGCAAGCCGGCCGGAGGCGATCCATGATTGAGTCGATTGCGCGGGCGGAACGTCCCGACCCGCCGTTATCCGTATCTTCCTACTTCGTCTGGCAGGTGCCGCAGAAACCGCTCGTGGTGCGGATCTCTCTGGCGGTTATCGACCGGCTGGAGCGGGAGGCGGTGGAGAGCTTCCGCTCGCTGACCTCGCGCGGATCGGAGATCGGCGGACTGCTGTTCGGAAACGTGGCCCTGGGCACACCGGCGATCGTCACTATCGAAGACTACGACGCGGTCTCCTGCGACTACACGCGCGGGCCCTTGTATCGCCTATCGGACGCGGATATGGCGCGCTTCGAACGCGTCATCGAGCAGCGCGGAGGCCAGAACGGGCCGTCCGTGATGGGCTTCTTCCGCAGTCACACGCGCAAAGGCCTGTCGCTCGACGCCGAGGATGCCGCCTTCTTCCAGGCGCGTTTTCGCGATCCGCACCAGATCGCCCTCCTGGTGCGCCCGGCGGCTACCAAGGCCAGCGTGGGAGGCATCTTCATTTGGGAAGGCGGAGCGCTCCACACCGAGAGCAGCTATCTGGAGTTCCCCTTCCGGTCCGCCGAGCTGCAGCTCTGGCGCGCGGCCGCCGAAGCGGATGCGCAGGCCGCGAGCGCGCTCCCGGCTCCCAAGCCGCCCACGCGCGCGCAGATCGTCCCCATAGCTTCGCGGCGCGAGCCCGCGCCTCCGCCCGCGGAAGTGGCGCCGCCGCGGCCGCCCGAACCGCCTCCCGTGGAAGCCCCCAAACTGGCCGATCCGCAGCCCGCGCCTCCCGTAGCGGCCAAGCCCGTTCCAGCTCCCGCGGCCGCGCCCGAGCAAACGCTGCCGGCCGTTGAAACCCGCGTGCCGGTGGCTCCGGCCGAGGCCGCGGAAGTTCTTCCGGAGCCGCGCGCAGGTAAGTGGGTATGGGCTGTCGCGGCCGCTGCCTTGCTGGCGGTCTTCGCGGCTATCTTCTTCTATTGGCTGGCGCCTCACAGCCGGCCCGTGCCGGCGGTGCAAGCGCGGCAGGACGCCTCGCCCCTTTCGCTGCGCGTCGAACGCACGGCCGGCGGTCTCCTGCTGACCTGGAACCGAGCTTCCCAGGCGATCGAGGACGCCCGGCGTGCGGTGCTCTCCATTTCCGACGGCGAGCGTCACGAAAATTTCGACATGGATATCGAGCAGCTCCGCAAGGGCAGCATCGTCTACATGCCGTACACCCAGGACGTCAGCTTCCGCATGGAGGTGACCGGCGGCGGCCAGGCCAAGACGGCCAGCGAGATGGTGCGCGTGTTGCGCACTTCGCCCATGCCGGAAGCGCCCGTCAAAGGCACACTGGCGGGCGCGGACGCATCCGGCGCCAATCCGGCCACCGGCGCGGATTCCGAGCAGCCTCACCCTGGCTGGGCCCAGCCAGTCAAGCCGTTCAGCACGCCTTCTCTCGCCGGACGGCTGCGTCCGGCGCGCCCCACGGAAATCCCCGAGGCCCCCGACCTGGCGCGCGGAGACGAATCGGCCTCCGCCGCGCCATTACCCGCCAACCTGGGGGCTGTAATGCCCGCTCCCCAGGCTCCCAGCGCTCCAACTCCGGCGCCCGCGGCGCAAGCGCCTCCGAAGGCCGCGCCCGCACCTGCGCAGCCCGCGCCAACGCCAGCACCAGCCAAGACCACCAGCCGGCTCCAGAGCGCTCAACTGCTGTCTCACCGCGATCCCGAGTACCCCACGCTGGCCCGCCACAACGGCATCCAGGGCGCCGTGCGCCTGTCCGCCACCGTGGGCACGAACGGCCACGTGAAGGCGGTCAGGGTAATCAGCGGCCATCCGCTGTTGGCGCAGGCGGCCACTAACGCCGTCATGCAGTGGGTCTACCGGCCCACCATGTTGAACGGAGTGCCCCAGGAGTCGCAACTGGAGATCGTGCTGAACTTTACCGGCGGACACTAGCGCGCGTTCGAAAAACATCCGGCTCGGAAGCCTGCTCCTGGGATATCATAGAGCATTCTCTCCATTGTGACGCGATTCCGATTCCTGGACTGGATGCGTGGGCTGGCCGTGCTCATCATGATCCAGTGCCATACGTTCAACTCCTTTAGCCGACTGGACTTGCGCGAGGGCGGGCCATACGTGCTTTCGCAATTCGTGGGCGGCATGGCGGCGCCCCTGTTCCTGTTCATGTCGGGCATGACGCTGGCCTTCCAGATGGAGAGCGCCGCGCGCAGAGTAGCCTCCCGCCCGCGGCGATGGCTGGCCGCGCTGCGCCGCGCCGGCTACATCCTGGGCATTGCCTACCTGTTCCGCATCACCAACTGGGCCGCCAGCCTGCCGCACGCCGACCCGGCCGAAATCACCAAGGTGGACATCCTGAATTGCATGGCCGCCGGCATGTTGGCGCTTTCGGGGGCCGCCCTGTTCGATTCCCGCGGACGCATCCGCTTCGCCATCGGCGTCAGCCTGGCCATCGCCGTGGCCGCTCCGCTGATGACCTATCTGCCCTGGGATGGCGCCCCGGCGCTGCTGCGCGAATACATGGTGCCGGGACCGGGCCGCGGCCGCTTTCCATTCTTCCCCTTTGCCTCTTACGTGGGCTTCGGCCTGGCGGCGGGCGCCATTCTCAGACGCACCGTTCCCGACCGGCTGGAACGCCTGGTGCAGTGGTCTGTGCTAATCGCCATCATCCTGGTTTTCGGCGCGCAGTATTTCGCCAATCTCCCATACTCCGTCTACCCCCAGTCCGATTTCTGGCTGAACAGCCCGGCACTCATCCTGATCCGCGTGGGCGTCTGTCTGCTGCTGCTGGCGGCGTCTTACCTCTGGACCGAGTTCGGCGCGGGCTCCGGCTGGAGCTGGATGGAGTGCCTGGGCAAGAACTCGCTGATGGTCTACTGGGTTCACGTGATGCTGGTCTACGGCTCCGTGGCCAAGCCCATCAAGCGCACGCTGGGGATTCCCGGGACGGCGCTCGCGACCTTATCGGTGATGGCTCTCATGGTGGGCCTCTCGGCCGCGTGGATGTGGTGGAAAGCGCGCCGCGTGGCCGAGCGCTTCAGGCTAGCCGTCGCGAGTTCCCAATAACCGAGAGACTGGAAAGAACCATGGCGCCGGCCGCCATTATCGGATTCAGCACGCCCGCCATGGCCAGCACGATTCCCGCCAGATTGTAAGCGAAGGCCCAGAACAGGTTCTGGCGGACGATGCGAAAGACCCGCCCGGCCAGGTCGAGCGTCTGCGTTACCCCCGCCAGCGACTGGCTCATCAACACCAGCGGTGCGGCCTCGATGGCGATATCCGCGCCCGAGCCGAGCGCGATGCCCAAGTCGGCCTGCGCCAGGCTGGGGGCGTCATTGACGCCGTCGCCGATCATGGCCACCACGGCGCCTTCGCGTTGCAGCCGCCGTATGGTTTCGATCTTCCGCTCGGGCGTGGCTTCGGCAATCCAATCGCCGGCTCCGATGGCGCGGGCGGCCGCTTCAGTCGTGGCGCGCGCGTCTCCCGAGAGCAATAGCGTCCGCACTCCGCGGCGCCGCAGCTCCGCGCACAGGGCTGCGGCATCCGCGCGAACCACGTCGCCGAACACCATATTGCCCCGGACCTCGCCATCCCAGCCGAAATAGACGTTGCCGCCGGCCTGGCTGCGGCCGGTCATCCGCTCGGCCAGCGCGCGGTTGCCGATGAAGTAGCGCGCGCCATCCACAAATCCGCCGATCCCCAGCCCAGAGTAGATCTCGAAATTGCGCACGGCCATGCCGGACGCCTCTCCTGCGTAGTGCGCGACCGCCTTGGCCAAGGGATGTTCGGAGAGCGCCTCGAGCGCCGCCAGCTCACGGATCCGGGAGCTATCGCCTTCGACCTCGAGGAGCGCGAATTCGCCCGAGGTCACCGTGCCGGTTTTGTCCAGCACCACCGTATCCACGCGGCGTATGGTCTCGAGCACGCGCGCGTCGCTGACCAGGATTCCCCGCCGCGAGGCCGCCTCTACCGCAGCCGTGAGCGCCAGCGGCGTGGCGATTCCCAGGGCGCACGGACACGCGATCACCAGCACCGCGATGCCGTGCAGGATGGCGTCGTCCAGGCGCCCCGTGCGCCACATCCAACCCGCAAAAGTGGACACAGCCAGCGCCAGCACCACCGGGATGAAGATGCGCGCCACGCGGTCCACGGCGCGCTCCACGCGCGTGCGGTGGGCGGCCGCCTGCTCGACGATGCGCACAATGCGCGCCAGTGTGCTGTCGGCGCCCACGCGCGTGGCGCGGATTTCGAGTAGGCCGCCCATCGCGATGCTGCCGCAGACCACCGCGTCCCCCGGCCCCTTGGCGAGCGGCGCCGATTCGCCCGTGAGCACCGCTTCGTTGACGTGCGAGCGGCCCTCCACCACGACGCCATCGGCCGCGATGCGCTCGCCCGATTTCACGCGGAAGATCGCGCCCGGCCGCAGCGCCTCGGCCGCGGCGAAGCGCTCGCGCCCCTCTACCACGATCCGCACCTTGGTGGGCATCAGGCGGTACAGCAGCGCGATGGCCCGCGCGGTCTTCTCCTTGGCGCCGCGCTCGATCGCTTTGCCCGCCAGCACCAGCGTGACGATGGCGCAGGCGGTATCGAAGTACACGTGGTTGCTGCCGCGGAAGGCCTGGACCGCACTGTAGCCGTACGCCGTCAGAATGCCCATGGCCAGCAGCGTCTCCATGCGCAGCGTGCCGAGCCGCAGGCCGGTCCAGGCCAGCCGCAGCACCGGCGCGGCGCAATAGAAGACCGCGGGCGTAGCCAAGGCCATCAGTAAGAACGGGATGGCGCGCCAGTAACTGGCAGTTACTCGCTCGAAGTAACTGGCGTACACCACCAGGCTGAACATCATCACGTTCATCCACAGGAAAGCCGCCACGCCCAGCCGGAGGAGCAGGTCTTTACGCTCGGCATCCCCGGCGCCCGTCTGGCCGGTATACTCGGTGGCGCGGTAGCCCAGCCGGGCCACCCGCTCGGCCACGGTTTCGAGCGGGAGATACTGCGGTACGTAGCGCACCTTCAGCAGGTCCGAGGCGAACAGCACCTCGGCGGAAACCACGCCCCGTGTGCGCGCGAGCGCGTGCTCGATGAGCCACCCGCAGGAGACGCACCACATTCCTGATACGTGAAATACGGCCTCGCGCGTAGGCGCATCGGGCGGAATAGCGGCCGCAGCCGGCTCGCGCCTGGAGATCAGCCCCAGGCGGAGGCTCTCGCGGTAAATCTCGGTTTCGCGGAAATCCTGGCCCGAAGCCAGCACCCCGCTTTCCAGCAGGATGGCGTGGACGTTCTGGCAACCCGCGCAGCAGAACGGCTGGCTGCCGGAATCGAGGCCGCACAGCGTGCAGGTCATGAATCCCGGACTAAGTGGCCCTTCTCATCGAGCATCTGCGGATGAGCCTTCTTAACTTCCACGTAAGTAAAAATCAGGATGCCGATAAATAGGGCCGATATGGCTACTAAGAACGGTATAAGTACGGGCACTCGCTTCATTTCTCCTCCACGGGTGCGATAAACGTCATCGAAAACGATTCGGTCTGGCGCTCCGGCGTGGTGGTGGCGTAGATCGTGAAGTGGCTCACCATGTCGCTGCGCCGTGCGGGCGGCTCGGAGATCTCGAACTCGCCCTGAAGGACGGCTCCGGGCGCCACGGAAACGGGATTGGGCTGGAGGGCGAGCGCGGCCCCCGCGAGATCGCCGATCGAGAACGCCACCGCCGCGGGCCGGCTTCCGCGATTGGCGACGTTGTAGCGGAACTGGTTCACGATGCGCCCCGCAGCATCCACCTTATACAGCGTTTCATGCTCCTGCGCGATGCGCACCAGCACGGTCCGCCGCATGGCCAGCGCCACGCACAGCCCGGACGCGTAAAACGCCAGCACCAGCAGCACCACCACGCGCTTGGCGTCCCGTATCCCGATGCGCTGGTACCACGCCATCCCACTCGCCTGGCCGACCAGCTCGCCCTTCTCGCCCCAGGCATAGTGAATCAGGCCCGGCTTGCCCAGGCGCGCCAGAATCTCCTGGCACGCATCGATGCACTCGCCGCAATGCACGCATTCGATCTGGAACGGCGACTGGCGGATATCGATTCCCATGGGGCATATGCGCACGCACTTCTTGCATTCGATACAATCGTGCCGCGCATCGCGATAGTCGACCAGCAGCGTGTGGCCGTCGCCCAGCATACCCTGCAGGTAACCGTACGGGCAGACGGTGGTGCAGAAGCGCAAGCGCAACAGGCTGAAATCGAGGAAGGTTAGCAGCGTGACACTGGCGCCGGCGATCCCCGCGGCGGTCCGGATATCGAGCGAAAGCAGGCTGCGCGCCAGGTCGCGCGGCGGGACGAAATAGGCCATGAAGATGAACGCCAGCCCCACCGAAGCCGCCGCCAGCGCGCCGTAGAACAACGTGCGCACCAGAAGTTCGCGCCGCTTGGGTTTCCAATGGATGAACTTCTTCACCACCAGCCGGCGCAGCCGCGACTCGATCGCCATGGAGGCTTCGCTGAAGATCATCTGCGGGCACAGGTATCCGCAATAGACCCGCCCATAGAAGACCGACGAGACCACCACCAGGAACATGAGGAACATCAGGGCGAAGAAGACGATGCCGAACTCGTTGATCCACAATTCCTGCCCCGCGAAATAGAACCGCTGCCGGGGGAGATCGAAACGCACGACATTGAAAAACGGCAGCGCCACAAAGATCAGGAAGCAGAGTAAGTGGACGACTTTGCGGAGCTTGTGCCAGTTATAGGTCACGCGTGCCTACCCGGGGAGTTCAAAATAAGCTCACCGCGGAGACGCGGAGGCGCGGAGTTTTCGCGGAGTAAGTATAAGGTTAGATCTCCACGGCTTAGCCGCGAAAGAGGACAGCCGGTTTTCGCGCTCTTTAAGTTCTTCTCCGCGTAATTCTCCGCGGCTCCGCGCCTCCGCGGTGAGCTATTAACCATGGCACACCGGCTTGGCCATCAACCCGCGCCACAGAAAGAACGCGCCCGCCAGCAGGATCGATGCCCCGGCCACGCGGTTCCCCCATGCTCCCAGCCGCAGACCCGCCACCGAGCCGAGCACGCCCATTCCCAATAGCGCGGCGGCCGTCCCCAGGCCGAATGCCAGCATAGTCAGCGCGCCCGCCACAGGGCTGGCCGACTCCACAGATTTCAGCAGCGCGGCGTAGATCAACCCGCACGGCAGCAGGCCCAGCAGGAGTCCCAACGCGAATTTGCCGCCGGCGCGCGTACCCGTCAGGAGCCGCCCCATGCCGCGCGAAAAACATCCCGCGAGGCCGCGCCTCTCAATCGCCACCAGCGCGCGCTTGGGAACCAGCCGCAACAGAGCGAGACCCGAGACGATCATGGCCGCGCCCGCGAAGATGCGCGCTCCCGCGGCCAGGCCCGCCAGGCGGCCCAGCATCCCGATCCCGCTGCCCACCGCGCCCGCCAACGCTCCCAGCGCCGTGTAGGTCAGGATCCTCCCCGCGTTGTACGCCAGGTGCGCGCGCAGCATGCCGCCGCGTTCGACACCGCCCTTGGCCATCGCCACGCTATAAGAGAGCACGATGGGACCGCACATCTGCAAGCAATGCAGGCTGCTCACCAGCCCCAACCCGAAGACGAGGCTGAACTCGAGAGGCGTCATGCCGTATACAGCACCTTGGGATTCGGCACCGGAACGCTCACGCACTCGCGATAGAAATCGAAGCGCTTCATCGTAATGGCATGCGTGGGACAGCGCGAGGCGCACAGTGCGCAGCGAATGCAGGTGGTCTCGTCTTTCATCATCACCGCGCCCAGCGCGTCCAGTTCCTCGGGCGGCAACTGCCGGATTTCGGGGCCGAATTCTTCGACCGCCTTCGTCATCCAGCTCTCGTCCTCGATGAGCTTGCTCAGCCCTACCAGACGGATCAGGTTTTCCGGGCAGACATCCACGCAGCCGTTGCAGGCCACGCAGATCCCCGTGTCGAAAACCGTGTCGACGTTGCAGCGCACGCAGCGCGCGCCCTGGCGGCGGGCCTCGGCTTCGGGGAAGCTTTCCTCCACGATCTCAAGCGTTGCGGCGCGCTGCTCGCTCGCGACCGTGGGCGGATTGCGGCGGGGAATTACGTTCCAGCCATCCGCCATCGCGTAGGCCGCCGGCGACCACTTCTTGCGCACCACCACGTCCGTGCGGGTGCCGCGCAGGTAATCGTGCATGGAACGCGCGGCGATCTGCGCCGAAGCGATGGCGTCGATGAACAGGCGCGCCCCGTGCGCGATATCCCCGCAGGCGAAGACGTCCGGAGCGGTGGTCTGATACGTCTCGCGGTTCACCTTGATCAAGCCGCGCTCGCTCTGGACGCCATCGGCCGGATCGAGGAAGGCCAGGTCCGAAGTCTGCCCGATGGCGAAGATCACGCTGTCGGCCTGGATGTCCTCGATGTGGTTTTCGTCGTAGGTGGGATTGAAGCGCCCGGAGGCGTCGAAGACCGCGGTGCAGTGCACCGTGCGCAGCGCCGTGACGCAACCGTCTTTTACCAGGACCTCGCGCGGGCCGCGCTGGTTATGCAGGCGAATGCCCTCTTCGGCTCCCTCATGCACCTCGATGTCGTCGGCGGGCATTTCCTCGCGGCCTTCGAGACACACCACGTGAACTTCTTTATCGGCGCTCAGGCGCAGAGCCGAGCGGGCCACGTCGTAAGCCACCTGCTCATCGTGCGGGCGGACCGCCGAGCGGGCCACATCGTAGGCTACGTTGCCGCCGCCGATCACCACGATCCTTTTTCCCAGCGGCGCCGGCTTGCCGGAATTGAAGGCGCGCAGGAAATCCATGCCGTCGAGGACGTTTTCGTTATCCGCGCCGGGGAGTGGCAGTTTGCGGCCTTTGGGAAGACCGATCCCCAGGAAGATGGCCGCGTAGCCTTCGGCGCGCAGACTCGCAATCGTGAAATCGCGCCCCAGCCGCTGGTTACACTGAAGGTCCACGCCCAGCGAGAGGATTGCGTTGATCTCGTGGCGCACCAACTCGCGCGGCAGGCGGAAGATCGGCACGCCCACCGTGAGCATGCCGCCCGGTTCGGCTTCGGCTTCGAAGAGCGTCACGCGGTAGCCGGCTCTCACCAGGTCGTGCGCCACGGTGAGGCCCGAGACGCCCGCGCCCACCACGGCGATCTTCTCGGGATAGGCACCGTCGCCGTGGCGCGGCGGCAGCATAAGGTCGTTATTGGCCTCGCGGTAGAGCGCGTAATTGCCGGTTTCCGGGCCGAAGCGGTCCGTGACGAAGCGCTTGAGCGCGCGAATGGTCACCGGCGCATCCACGTCGCTCCGGCGGCAATTGGTTTCGCATGGAGCGCCGCACACGCGCCCGCAGATGGAGGCGAACGGGTTGTGTGCGCGCGCGATCCGGTAGGCCTCCTCGTAACGGCCTTCCGCAATGGCCGTCACGTAGCCGCAGGCATCCGTGTGCACCGGGCAGGCGTGCCGGCACTTGACCATCTCGATCCAGTAATCGGTTGCGTCCGGTACACGGACCTGGTAGAAACCGTTCTGCATGCGCCGTTCCTCAATCGTGGCCGGACTTGCCGAACGAGAACACCACCACGATGATGCCGAAAATTACGATCAGGGCCGCAATCGCGTACATCAGCCCGGCGGAGGCTTCCGTGGCCGCGTTCAGCGCGCGCACCAGCGGGCCGCGCTCGGAGTGGTTCACTTCGCCGTACATGAACAGGAAGAAATACGCCAGGCACCCGCCCGCGATGGCGATGTAGGCGAACTTCAGGAATTTGGGGATGTCTGTCCCTTCGCGCTCGGTGATCCAGCCGCCGGCGTAGTCCTTGATCTTGCCTTCTTTACTTTCCATCGCTCTTCCTCCGCCCCGGCGCGGGCAACTCCGCGTCCTCGAACACCTGGTACTTGAGATCCTCGATGTCTTTCCCCAAGTACCCGTCTTTACACGACCGCACGAAGAAGAACACGGCCACGCCCAGTGAGAGGGTGAAGAACAGGTACGAGAAGAAGATGCTGGGCCACGTATAGTCGCTCATTTCTCGTAGTCCTTATCCGGCCGCCAGTCTTTGGCCCGGCCCAGCGTCTGGATGTAAGTCGCGAGCGCGGTGAACTCCTCCGGGTCGTTGGCGATCCACGGGAAAGGCGGCATGACGGAGCCGCGCACCAGGTCGCGCGGATTGCGGAAATGCGTGTGGTGCCATTGCGTATCGTACTTGCCGCCCACGCGCGAAAGGTCCGGCCCGGTGCGCTTGGTGCCGAACAGATGGGGGCTATCGTAAACGAACTCGTCGGGCGTCGAGACCGGCGAATCCACGCCGCGCCAGCCGCTTCGCTTGGTATCGGCCACCAGCGTGCGCGTCTGCTGCGTGTGGCAATACCAGCAGCCCTCGCGCACGTAAATGGCGCGCCCTTTCAGCTCGAGCGCCGTGTAAGGGCGAAGCTTGCCGGTGGGCCCCTTCGCGGGGTCGTGATTCTCGAACGGGCGGCCCCAGCTCTTATCGACCAATGGCGGAACCACGGTGGTCAGCAGCCCCCCGATGAGGAACAGCACCAGGGCGGCGGCGGCCGCGAAACTTGCGCTCCTGTCGGCTTTGCTCAACATGATCGTGCTCCTCTATGCCACCGCGGCGGCGCTCTCGCGCGGCGCGCGCGCCCCGATCACCGTCGCCATGATGTTGTACGCGAACGAGACGATTCCGCAGAAGATCAAGGTGCCGGAGAAGAACCGCACCAGCCACACCGGCTTCAGCGCCACCACCGTATCGATGAACGGAATCGACGGGTTGTTCCACTGCCAGCCCTGCCAGAAGCCGCCCAGCCACAGGGTCACGAAAAATCCCAGCCCGCCGATCATCATCAGCCAGAAGCTCCAGTTGGCCAGCGCCTCGCTATGCAACTCGGTATTCCACATGCGCGGCACCGCGTAGTAAACTCCCGCGATGGCGAAGAACGAGAAGGCCCCAGCACCGCCATGTGGGCATGGCCGGGAATCCAATCGGTCTTCGAGACGATGGCGTTCACGCTGCGCAGGCTGTGCATGGGTCCCTGGAAGCAGGTCAGCAGATAGAACACCACGCCGGACATCAGAAATTTCAGCGGCACGTTTTCGCGCAACTGGTGCCACTGGCCCTTCATGGTGGCGAAGAAGTTGTAGACCACCGTCCACACCGGGATCAGCAGCATCACCGAAAACGTGATGGCGATGGTTTGCAGCCATTGCGAAATGGGCCCGTGGAGCATGTGGTGCGCACCCGTCCACACGTACACGAACGACAGCGACCAGAAACCCACCATGGAGAGCCGGTGGCTGTAGAGCGGCGCGTTGGTGCTGCGCGGGATGAAGTAATACGCCACCCCCAGCCCGATGGGCGTGAAGATCAGGCCCACAGCATTATGCATGTACATCCAGTTCAGGTTGGCCTGGTTGACGCCGGTCGTGAAATCCACCGCGAAATTGCCGGTAATGTAAACGAACGCCGTCCACAAAATGGTGCCCATGATGTACCAGATGGAGACGTACATCTGCGGGTATTTGCGCGTGCCCAGCGTGGCAAAGACGTTCACCCCGAACATGACCCACGCGATCACCACCAGGATCTCCAGCGGCAGCGGCAGCTCGGCGTACTCGAAGCCGTGGTTGTATCCGCCCAGCAACGCGAATACCGCGCCCAGGATGATGATGTTCCAGATCACGGCCGTGGCCACGCCCAGCTTCTCGCTCCACAGCTTCACGCCGCACAGCCGCGGCACGATGTAATAGCTGAGCCCCATATCGGCGGCCAGCAGCCAGCCGAAGAGCATCCCGTTGACGTGCAGCGGGCGCATGCGGCCGTAGGAAAGATACGGCACCGTCCCTAGCAGCTCCGGCCAGCAGAACTTGGCCGCGATGGTGAGGGCGACTATGCCCACGATGAAGAAGTACGAAATGGCGCTCACCAGAAACCACTTCGCCGTCGTATCGGTGTGGATGGGGGCGGATCCCGCTTCCACCGTGCGGTCGTTCAGGGCCGCGCTACCTTGTGGCATAACGTTGGCTCCCCGGTTTGGGATTCAGGCTGCGAACGAAGTTGATGATGTCGCCCACGTCGTGCTGCGTGAGCCCGTAATCGATCCACGACGGCATGGCCGTGCCCCGCACGCCGTAGAGAATGGATTCGAAAAGACGCCGGTCCGTAGCCGCCTGCACAAACCAGTTGTTGCGCAGGTTGCGCGGGTGCGGCATGATGTCGAGCGAATTGGGCCCCTTGCCATCGGCCTTACGGCCGTGGCAGCCGGTGCAGCGCTCCAGGAAGATCTGCTCGCCGTGCGCGACCGATGGGGCGTCCGGCGCCACCGGGTTGCGCTCCGGCAGGTTGCGCGGCTTGAGTTCCTTGAGCGGCTCCTTGGTGAAGCTGTTGAGCACATAGCTCAGCACGCCGTCGATTTGCTCCGGCTTGAGCGTCTTGCCCCAGACCGGCATCGAGGTTCCCGGCACGCCCTCCTGGATCGAGGTGATGAAGCGCTGGCGCGGTTTGGAGGTCATGAACGCGGCCTTGGTGAAATTGCGCGGCGAGGGATCCAGGTACCAGGCCACCTTCCCGTTGCCATCGCCGTTTTCGCCGTGGCAGCGCGCGCACAGGTTCTTGAACGTCTCGGCCGGCTGCATGGCCGGCGGCGGCACTTTGAGGCTCACCAGGTACGCCGAGATCTTCTGGAAATCGTCCGTGGGGAAGCGGAACGAAGGCATGATCGAATCGGGCTCCCGCGCGCGCGGATTCTGGAAATGGTCCATGAGCCAGGTCTCGTCGCGTATGAGACCTTCGTAAGTCAGGTCCGGCGCCACGCCGCCGTCTTTGTCCTTGAGCTTGTGGCAGGCCGTGCAGGCGCGGTCGCCGATGAGCTGCTCGCCGGCCGTCTCGCCGGCCGTTCCCGGCGGAATCACCACTGCCACGTTGGCCACGTGCGCCTTGTAGCGGTCGAGAGATGTCTCCGCGAAATTCACCCCGCGCCGGCTCTTCAGGAAGATCACCAGCGCGCGCACGTCGGCATCGTTCAGGTCGAACTTGGGCATGAACGAGGTGTCCAGATTGGCGCGCGGCTCAACGATCGATTCCCATAGATAGTCGATCTTGTATTTCTTGCCGGCTTCGGTGAGATCGGGACCCAGGGTTCCCTCGCTCATGCCGTCGATCTTGTGGCAGCCATAGCAGTTCATGGCGTAGAAAAGCTTGCGCCCGTGGTTCACGTTGGGCGTGCCCGCGAAATCCTCGGCCGTGTGGCACTGCGCGCAGTTGGCTTCCATGTACGCGACGCCCTTCAGCTTGGGACCGAAATCCTTGCGCCAGGTGGCTTGCGTCACGTAGCCCAGCAGCGGCTCGGGCCAGAATTCGTCCTCGCCGTGGCTGTAGTGCGTATCCAGGCCGCGCCCCTGGCCGTCGTGGCACACGGTGCAGCCGAAATCGGAGAACTTGTGGCGCCGCTCCCAGTGGCCGTTGCGCACGACGTCGCCGAGCTGCGCGGAGTAAGGATGCGTCTTGAGCGGCTCGCCGTGACCCGTGAAACGCGGATCGTCGGCCGCCATGTGACAGGTGGTGCAACGGTCCACATGCGTATCGCCGAAGCTCGTGACGATGGCCTGCTCGATACGCGGCGCGCGCGCCTCCAGTTCCGCCCTCTCGCGCGCGTCGTTCGACATCGAGCGCGCCTGCTCGAAGTACGCGGTCTGGTGCCGCTCCCACTTATGAAAGAACTGATCGTAGAACACCACGCCGTGGACGATCAGAACCACAAAGCTTGCTATTACCAGTGCCAGTCGCATCCTGCCGGTCCTTTCAGAATGGAGAGACAAACGCCCAGTTCGGCCCGCGGAAGAAGGTGCCGATCGCAATGAAGATCACGTTGAGAATCACCAGAGAAACGAAGAGCGTATTGGCCAGCAGGCGCTCGCGCGCGAACCAGCGGCCCACGCCCGCCGTGCCGCGGTCGATGTAAGGCACTACCAGCAGCAAACCTACCATGACACTGGGCACAGCCACTCCACCCCAGAAGGCCGAGTAGCTCACCATCTCCTGCAAGCCCAGGAAATACCACGGCGCCTTGGCCGGATTGGGCGGATGCATCACGTTGACCGGCTGCTCGAGCGGTGCGTTGAAGGCCAGCGAAACCACCAGAATTACCGAGATGGTCAGCACCAGCACGAACAACTCGGCCATCAACAGGTTCGGCCAACTGTAGACCGAATCGTCCGGCACGTTGCCCACTTTGGTGAACGGCCCGCGCACGAAGCCTTGCAAGCCGTAAATCCGGCGCTTCAGAGCAACTGCCGCCACATCCGATTCCCGCGAAGCCGCCGCCGGGTCTTGCCGCGCACTTTGGGCCGCGGGTTGCCCCGCGGTTAGCGGCACGGACGGCTCGATCCGCATCTTCACCACGCCCGCCTGCAACATCCCGCGCGCCGCCTCGCCATCTTCCGGCCGCGAAAGGCCGCCATCCTTGCGGATGCGCCAGAAATGCACGGCCACCAGCAGGGTCAGCACGGCCGGCAGCACCGCCACGTGCAGCACGTAGAAGCGCAGCAGCGCCTCCTGCCCCACCGTGGTGTCGCCCAGCAGCACGAACTGAATCTGCTTGCCCATTAGCGGCGCATAAGCCGCGATGGAAGTCCCTACCGTGATGGCCCAGAAAGCCAGTTGATCCCACGGCAGCAGGTAGCCGGTGAAGCTCAGGAACAGCGTCACCAGCAGCAGCCCCACCCCGATCACCCAGTTGAACTCGCGCGGCTTCTTATACGCGCCCGTGAGAAACACGCGGCACATATGCAGGAACACCACCCCCACCATCGCGTGGGCCGCCCAGCGGTGCATGTTGCGCAGGAAGATGCCGAAAGCCACCGTGCTGCGCAGATCCAGCATGCGGTCGTAGGCCTGCGTGGTCGAGGGCACGTAGTAGAACATCAGCAGCACGCCGGTGAAGACCAGGATGACGAACAGGAACAGCGAAATCAGTCCCAGCCCCAGGGTGTAGGCGGGCCGCAGCGTGTTGCGGTGCACCTTGACGGGATGCAGGTGCAAGAAGAAGTTGGTGAAGCTAGTGGAGGCCCGCTCCAGGTCCGTGGAAGGGAGCGGATTGCGGAAAATGGAGCTCCACACGTTGGTCGGCAGCTCCCGAAGCGCGCTCACGAGCGGGGCCGGCGTCTTGGCCGGGACGGGGTCTTTGGCAGCGGTGCTCATACGTTGAAATAAGTCCCCGGATCTACCTGCGTGTTTTTGTCGACCTCGAGCTCGCCATTGGGCGCAAGCGTCAGCTTGAACCAGGGCAGCGGCTTGGGAGCCGGCCCACCCGTGACGGTGCCATCCTGGTCGTAGCGCGACCCGTGGCAGGGGCAGGCGAAGCCCGTGTCGGCGATCGCGACAATGCAGCCCAGGTGCGTGCAAGTGGTCGAGATGGCCGCCAGACGGTTGCCCTCCCGCACGATGCACACGCGCTCTACATCGCGCGAGATGCGCGTTCCCGATGGAAAATCCTCGGGCTTGCCGATGGAGAAACGCGCGCTGGGGCCGTAAGTGACCCGCGGCTTGAAGAAAAACCAGTTGGAAAGCGCCGCCAGAACTCCCGAACCGGCCAGCCCGAAGCCGGCCAGCCAGGCCATCATCCGCCGTCTGGGTACGTTCCCCTCTTGTAATGCAACAGGCCTACCGCGATCCGCGGTCTCGAGTGGCATGATGGTTCTCCTTGGGTGAATCCACCAGGTCATCCAGGTCGCTCCAGAACACCTGGTATTTGACGTCTTCGATGTTGTGAAACAGGTCTTTCTTTACCGCGTAGATGAACACGCACACCGTTCCCAGCCCCATGGCGAGGCTGGCGGCGATGGCGATCCAGGTCAATTCCATCGCGGCGTAAGTTCCCCGTTGACGGCGGGTTTCACGGAGAGCCGCTCGGCCAGATCGCCCACGGAGATTTTCCGCAAAACGCCGGCCATGGCCTCTTGCGCCTCTGCCCACACGGGATGGGCCGGGCACCACTCCTGCCGGGTGCAGGAATGATGCGACACCAGGCACAAGTTCAACCGTATGGGGCCTTCGATGGCTTCCACCACTTCCAGCAGCGAGGCGCCGCGGTGGATGGCCGGCAGCTCGAATCCACCCGTGTTACCGCGATGCGATACCACCAGCCCGGCACGGGTCAGGTTTTGCAGTACTTTGGAAAGAAACTGCTCGGGGCATTCCGCCGCCGTGGCTAACTCCGTACGGCTGGCGCGAGTGCTTACGGGAAGTCCGGCGAGGTGAATCATCACCCGGACGGCGTAATCGGCAGCTCTGGTAAGTTGCATAGATGAATTTAGACTCTTTTAATCCAGTTCAAAGCGTAAGCATTCTAAGTACCAGATTCAAAAGCTAGACGTATGCGGACCAATGGGGTAACAATTGCGGAAAATGGGTGACCTAGCTCACCCAATTGGGGCAAATCTCGTGGGGCTTAATCGCTTTCATTTCAAATACTTGCTTATAATCTCCACGCTTTGTGGATAACGTCGTCGGGTTTGCCGGTTTTATGCTCGTCTAGACTAATGTATGGAGGTAGTTTGAGGTGGCCACGACCACGCCCACAACTTCGGTCAACGAAGCGACCGTGCGCTTCGAAGGTCTCGATCCCGACCGGCTGATTCGCGCCTACCGCCTCATGCACACTTCCCGGCGCCTCGACGACCGCGAGGTGGCGCTCAAGCGTCAGAACCGCATCTTTTTTCAGATCAGCGCAGCCGGGCATGAGGCCGTGCAGGTAGCGGCCGGTATGCTGCTACGCCCGGGAGTCGATTGGGTCTACCCCTATTACCGCGACCGCGCCCTGTGCCTCGCGCTGGGGGTCACGTCGCTCGAGATGCTCCAGCAGGCCGTGGGTTCCGCCGTCGACCCTTCCTCGGGCGGCCGGCAGATGCCTTCTCACTGGGGCAGCCGGCGCTTCAACATCGTCAGCTCCTCTTCGCCCACCGGAACCCAGTTCAACCAGGCTGTGGGGTGCGCCGAAGCTTCCCGCTACGGCGGGCAGGCCACCGGCGAGATCACCATGGTCGCATCCGGCGACGGCGCCACCAGCGAAGGCGAGTTCTGGGAAGCGCTCAATGCCGCCTGTCTTGCGCGCCTGCCGGTGCTGTTCCTGGTGGAGGACAACGGCTACGCCATCTCCGTTCCCGTGGAATGCCAGACCGCCGGCGGCAGCATTTCGAAGCTGGCCGCGGGTTTTCCCGACCTCTTCCGCCAGGAGGTGGACGGCACCGATCTCCTGGCCTCATACCGCACCCTTCAAGCGGCCGCCGCGTGGTGCCGCGAAGGCCGCGGCCCGGCGCTGGTGCACGCCCACGTGGTGAGGCTATACTCGCACTCGCTCTCCGATGACG
>Ga0181517_10001698_pt1 | contig 23761 bp, 15 predicted proteins | sample PEATcosm2014_Bin_31_FD_119748 | JGI IMG/M metagenome (GOLD analysis project Ga0181517, IMG submission 119748) | Peatland microbial communities from MTU Mesocosm Facility, Houghton, MI, USA - PEATcosm2014_Bin01_30_metaG | ecosystem: Environmental > Terrestrial > Soil > Wetlands > Peat | place... | reverse complement strand
TCGCTTCCGGCCTCATGGAGAAACCCGTCTCCGTGCCTTGGTGGGATGGCTTACCTTTGCGCCTCACGACTTATAGCCGGCCGAAACCTTAGGTCAATTGTGCTCCGTGGAAATCCAGGCTAGGCCAGATCGGGCTGCGGCAAAGGGATTCAATCAGGGTCTCTGCGCGCTCGGCTCGTACTGAACGATCCAATGGAAAGCGCCGACCGGGTTGCCCCGGTCGGCGCGGCGATGAGGATGGGCTGTCAGGAAGGCGTCTTCAAGACAACCTGCGACTTCGTTTTCGGATCACGCCCGGGCTCTGGCCGAAGCTCCGGCGGAGGCACGGCGCCACCCCACCATCAGGAAGGCCAGCCCAACCAGGAACAAGCTGGAGGAACTCATTTCCGGAACGATTTCAACAATAAAGCCGTGCGGGTCGGGGCCGAGATGGGAGGGATCGGGCGTGGTGTTCGGGTAGTCATTCCACGTGTCGGCCATGAGAGAGCCATCGTAGGTGTAAAACTGCATGTACGCTTCGGTTCCGCCCCAATTGTTTGGCTCTCCGGGCGCCCAGTTGGAATAACTGAAGCTCGACCCATCGATCCAGGCCCAACCGCTCGATCCCAAGTAACCTCCGAGCCAGGGTCCCAGGCCGGGCTGTACCCCAGTCCCAGTCTGATAAACCCACAACTGGGAACTGGAGGTTGCCAATCCATAGAGGAAGTGATCCTCCGCCGCCGAGGTGTCGCTGGCCAACTGGCCTCCCATGGCGACGGCGCTGGCCTCGGCGCCGGTCCAGGAAATACCGTTTGGCGCGAGAACCGCGAGATAGGTGGTGTTATTAAAGGTCCCCTGCGCCACGATCTGCTGTGAAAAGACAAGCGACGGCGCGAGAGATAAACCGACCGGGAGTATAAACGAGATAAACTTCATAGTGTTTGACTGATAATTAGATTTCGTTCCGTGACGTGACAATCGCTATCAAAAACGATTCCCCATTGCAAGCACAAATTCCCTCTGATTTCGCTTGGTCGGGGGGCGGCCCCGGCCCCTTTTTTTCCTAATGCCGTGCGAAGGCGCCGCACGGTGAATTAATGAAAGGGCGGGGGCAGGGCGACGCCCCGATATTGCCGCTTCATTAATTGGCGCTGAAGGCGGCTCATTGCTTGCGCGGCGCGGCGCGTGTCATTATACTCCGGTGCCATTTTAACGATGAACACAATTATACGCATCATCCGGAAAACGGTTCGGGCCGGCGGGTTTGACATGATCCATTACGCTCCCTGGAGGAACCTCTTTGCTCATTGCGGCATCGACCTGATCCTGGATGTCGGGGCGAATATTGGCCAAACCTATGACTCTTTCCGCTGGGCTGGTTTCGAAGGGCCGATCTACAGTTTCGAGCCGAATCCTGAGATGTTCCAGCGGTTGCAACGCCACCCCGGCCATGATTGGAAGAAATTCCCCTATGCCCTGTCGAGCCAATCGGGCCAAGCCGTGTTCAACATTGTGGAGAACGACAACGCCTGCGGTTTGCAGGCGCCGCTCACGCAGTTCACCGTGCAGAAGCAAATCAACGTGACCACGTTTCGATTGGATGAGCTGTGGAAGCGCGAAGGCTTTTCAGGCAAGAACGTATTCTTGAAAATCGATGCGGAAGGCCATGACGCCGAAGTCATCAAAGGAGCATCCGGGGTTCTGGACCACATCCCTCTGATCATGGCGGAGGTGGCCCCGTTGTCGCGCTACAAGGGGGAGCCGGAGCTGCCCGTGTTTGTGGATTTCCTGAAGGACCTGGGCTACTGTCTCTGCCGGTCTGATAAGAACTCGTTTGACGCCGCCACAGGAATCGATACGGCCCTGGACCTGGTGTTCATCAGGCGAGAACTTGCTCCAAAGCCCGCGGCATGAAGCGCTCCCCCCCGGAGTTGGGGCGTTTGGCTGCCAATCCGTCAGCCGGCGAGCCTTGCGGCCGGAAAGCGGACACGCCGCGGAAAAACGTTTCGGCGCGGCGTGTTTTCTGTCATGTTGTATGCGAGGCGATTCGCTCTGAGTGTGATGCCGCCGGGTGACGCTCTTAACCCGGTATAATAATTGAAGACTTGCACGCTGGCCACCCGCACTATTGGGGCGGGCGTTGTCAAAGCCGTTTTCGAGACGACAGATGAGAGAAAGTACACATATTGAACCAGTGATTCCCTTCGAGACTCTAAAGTGACCGACAGACTATGAAAGTTCCCCCCTTTGTTGCCCGCCGACCGGGCTTGAGTTTCCTGGCGTTACTGGCCGTGGTTCTGGCCGTGCTGTTCTGGGAGACTTTTGTGCCGGGCCGCATCCAGTTCTCCAATGACGGTCCCTTGGCAATGCGCGTCACTCGGTGCCTGGCGCTCCCCGCTGGGTTTACCGGCCTCTGGAGCGACCTGAATGCTATTGGCGGCGCTTTCGGGATCAATGCACCCGATTTGAGCTCCTTAATCCGCATGAGCCTTGGGCCCGTCGGTTATGCGAAGTTTGCGTCCCCAATCGTGCTGTTCATCGCCGGAGCTTGCGCCTGGTATTTTTTCCGGCGGCTGGGCTTCGCGTCGGCCGCTTGCTGCGTGGGCGGTCTGGCAGTCGCGTTGAACTCGGACTTCTTTTCAACCGCCTGCTGGGGGGTGGACGAGCAATTAATCACCTTTGGAATGAGTTTCCTGGCGATGGGGTTCGTGGTGGCCAATAAGCGGCAAACGCCCCCGCTGCTGCGCTGGACGCGCCTGGGTCTGGCGGGAATGGCGGTTGGCATGGGGGTCATGGAAGCGGGTGACATCGGAGCCATTTTAAGTGTATTGACCGCCGCTTTTGTGGTCTTTTACTCGCTGGTGGAAGCCGACCATCCGTTAGCGGGTTTTGCGCGGGGGGTCGGCCGCACGGTCCTAATCGCAGCCATGGCCCTCTGGATCGCCGCCAGTGTTACTATCTCTCTGATCAGCACTCAAATTCAGGGAGTCGTCGGCACCGAGCAGGACGCTCAAACCAAGGCGGCGCATTGGGGGTGGGCGACGCAGTGGAGCATGCCCAAGATGGAAACTCTGGGGCTGGCCGTGCCCGGGTTATATGGTTACCGGATCTACGGAATAACCAACACCCAGGAAACGATGTACTGGGGCGGCGTGGGGCGTGATCCCAGCGCGGATCGCTATTTCGAGAAAGGCGAACCGCCGCCTCCAGGGCCGCTGTTGCATTTTATTGGAAGCGGCATTTATGCCGGCATCCCGGTGCTGCTGGTGGCTTTCTGGGCCGCGTTTCAGGCGGCGCGGCGCAAGGACTCGGTCTTTGACTCCAAGCAGCGCAAGCTCATTGCCTTTTGGAGCGTCGTCGCCGTGGTGTCGTTGTTGCTCTCCTTTGGACGGTTTGCGCCTTTTTACCAGTTTTTCTACGCCCTGCCCTATGCCTCGACGATTCGCAATCCGGTCAAATTCCTGCATGTGCTGGCCTTTGCGCTGGTGGTGCTTTTCGCTTACGGCGCCGATGGGCTATGGCGCCGATACCTTTCGCCGTCCCCCGCCGCTGGCGCCGGCAAACCCAAGAGCACGTGGGAAACGATGGCGACATTCGACAAGTATTGGATTATCGGCTGCGGGCTTGCCTTGGGTCTGGGTGTGGTGGCGTGGCAGGTTTATGTTTCCTCGCGCGAATCGCTGGAACAATACATTCAAAAGTTCGCCCAGTTCGATCCCAGCGTAGCCCGAATCATCGCCGCTTTCAGCATCTGCCAGGTTGGCTGGTCGGTCTTGTTCCTGGCTTTGAGCGTGGGGCTGATGAGCTGGATACTTCTCGGCAAGCTGAGGGGAAGCAAGGGCATCTGGGGGATGTTGCTGCTTGGCCTGGTGATGACGGTGGACCTGGGACGCGCCAACCAGCCCTGGATGTACTATTGGAATATCGAGGAGAAATATGCCACCAACCCCATCATCGACATCCTGCGCGACAAACCGTACGAACATCGGGAGGCGTTGCTGCCTTGGATGCCGCCGGAATTCGGAACCTTCTTTATGCTCTATGGCCGGGAATGGCGGGAGCAGCATTTCGTTTACTATAACATCGAGACCCTCGATGTCGTCCAGCAACCGCGTTTAGGCACGGACCTTGCCACCTTCGAAGGCGCGCTGCAACCCGGGAACGACAAACTGTACCTTTTTGCCCGGCGCTGGCAGCTCACCAACACGCGTTACCTGCTTGGCCCCGCCGTGTTTCTCCAGGGCCTCAACCAGGATATCGATCCGGTCCTGCACCGGTTTCGCATTGCAGCCGCGTTCGATCTGGCCCCCAAGCCGGGGGTGGTTGAGGCGACGCGCCTGGAGCAACTGACCGCTGAGATCAAGCCCGGCGGCCAGTATGCCCTCTTCGAATTCACGGGGGCGCTGCCGCGCGCCAAGCTCTATACCCGCTGGCAGGTCAGCACGAATGATCAGCAAACCCTTCAGGAGCTCACCGCGCGCGACTTCGATCCGCTCCAAACGGTGCTGGTTGCCAACGCGCTGCCGCCGGCCAACCCCGCCAATGCCGCCAAACAGGATTCCGCCACGGTCCAATACACCAGCTATGCCCCCAAGCGGATTGAGCTCCGTACCCAAGCTGAGGCCCCAACGGTGCTTTTGCTAAACGACCGCTATCATGAAGACTGGCACGTCACCGTGGACGGCCAACCCGCGCCATTGCTGCGCTGCAACTTCATCATGCGCGGGGTCTCTTTGCCTGCGGGAGCCCACACGGTCGAATTCCGGTTCCGTCCGCCGCTCGGCTTCCTGTATGTGACCTTTGGGGGCCTGGGTTTCGGAGTGCTACTGTTGGGCTTATTGGCCTTCGCCAGCCGGGAGGAAACCCCGGAGCCGGAGTCCGAAGCTCAGGCGCGACCCGCCGCACCCCGGGCACCATGAGTCGCCGGGTCACAGACCTGGCGGATGGATCCAGTGCTTTAAGCGCAATGAGCAGACCAGCGAAACCATCTGTGAGCGACGGGGAAACGACGCCACAAGCCCCGGCCGCGCCAGGTTCGCCAGAACCAGGCGCAGGCCAGACCAGCCCGGGTCACTCAGGCGCAGCCCCGCGGCTGGTGTGCTTTGTCAATGGGATCTTTTCCAGCCAGATTGGGGGCGGGGACATTTATTTCGCCCAGATTGCCCGGGCGGTATTGGCGCATGGCTGGAGAATTCATTTCTACGGCGGCCACGCATTCCGAGATTATTTGGCGAACCAGGGTTTGCCGCTAAACTTGACGCTCACGGACCGGAGCGAAGGCAAGCTGGGAGACGTCACCACCCTCGGAGGCCAATTTCGGTTGCTGCTGGATTTTGCGCGGCGGCTAGCCGGCACGCTACGGCAGATGCGGGAGGTCGGCCGGGACGATATCGCCTACGCCATGAGCGATTACTGGTTTGACACCATTCCGCTGATGCTCTGCCGGGCCCGGGTGAAGGTGATGTACCTGGGGATGATCGCGCCCTCGTTTTGGGAAGTGGTCACGCGCGGCCGGCCGGATGTGCCGCCCTCGCGCCTGCCGTCGCTTTACTTCTGGGCCAGCCAGCAACTCTCGCTGCGACTCTTCCGTTTTTGCCGGGGCGGCCAGATGACCTACGGCCACGGGGAAATCAAGGCCTACGCGCAGCGCTTCGGTTACGCCGAGGCGAACCTGACCAGCGTGGCCAACGGCATGGACGTGGCCATGGCGGATCGAATGCCGGATCAAGCCAAGGAGTACGACGTGGTCTGGACCGGCCGGGTCCATCCACAGAAAGGGATCGACGATTTGCTAGCCACGCTGGTTCACCTGGGCCGCGTTTGTCCCGGCTTCCGCGCGGTGATTATCGGCCGGAACCGCGAGCTGCTCGAACCCCGCATCCGGGAGTTGGGCCTGGCCGACAAGGTGACTTTCGCCGGGGTCGTCACTGAACCGGAGAAGTTTCGGCTCCTGAAAGCCAGCCGGGTCTTTGTAATGCCCAGCCACTATGAAAGCTGGGGCATTGTGGTGGGTGAAGCCTTGGCTGCGGGCATCCCCGTTGTGGGCTATGAATTAGGCTGTTATCGGCCGGTATTCGGCGAATTTCTCCGTTATGTCAAACCTTTCGATACAGACGCTTTCCAACGCACCGTCGAAGAGGAAGTACGGCGCCAGAGGGCCGGGCAGAATTACCTGGCTTCGATGAAGCTCGATGAGCTTAAGCAGTCTTTGAGCTGGCAGACTTCGCAGCGCAACTTTTGCGGCCTGCTCGACCGGATGACCCGGCGCTAGCAGCCTGTTGAAGAATTGCGTGGGGTTCCGCGGCGAGGGATTTTGGCGCAAGACGCGGAGCGAGGAGGGAGAATATCCGCAGCGATCTTCGACCGACGAGCGACAAAGTCTTGCGGCAAAAGACCCGCCGCCCGGAGGGTTTTCGAGGAAAAGGCCGTCTGGCTTCGTTGCTCCTCGGTCACAGAGCTTGGGGCTATGCTCCCTCGTCGCGCCTCGCCATACGGCCTTTTCCTCGAAAACGGAACCCCACGGAATTCTTCAACAGGCTGCTAGGTCAGCGAGAAGACTCTCATCCCATCCCGAGCAGCCGGATTGGCTATTGGCAGACCAACGCCTCCAATTTCCTCTCATTCTTCCCGACCCAACCAAAAACATCCGCCACGATGGTTTTTACATCCCGCCGCGGCCGCCAGGCCGTGCGTTCGAACAGCCGGCCGCAATCGGCCAGGAACAGTCTCAGATCCGCCTGACGGGTCGCCGGCTCGGACTCGATCGTTACGCGCCGACCTACCACTTCGCGGCATAACCCGGTCAATTCCTGCAATGAAGCCGAATTCGGCCGCCCCCCACCCACGTTGCCAAGCCAGCCATCCCAATGATCGAACTGGCTCAATTGTTCTTCGACCAGGTCGCACAAATCCTCGACGTGGAGCATGTCCCGCACCTGCTTTCCGGTTCCGCCGTAGCCGATGTATTTGAGCCCCTTGCCAAAGTAGTGCCGCAACACCCACAACGCCACCACGCCTTGATCCACCTTGCCCATTTGCCAAGGGCCAGCAATCACACTGCATCGGTTGATGGCCGCTCGCAGGCCAAATGCCGACCGGTATTCCTCGATGAGTCCTTCGCTGGCCAGCTTCGTGAGGCCGTACAACGACCGCGCCCCGAGCAACGGCAGACTCTCCCGCACGCCCTGCGAGGAGATGGCCGCGCCAGCCGCGTCCTCCCACTCGAACCTTGTAGGCGTTTCACGCCAAGGATGCGCTTCCAACGGCGCGATCGGATAAACCCGGCTGGTGGAGAGAAACAGCACTTTGCTGCTCCATTGACGCGCCTTCTCCAGGCAGCGGTAGGTCCCCATAAAATTCGTCTCCATGAGGTAATCCGGCGATTCATGGTAGCCGGCCAGCACCGAAGGCTCGGCCGAGCACTCGATCAAGCTCTCGAAGGGACCGGCGGGGAATTCATTCATAAACCGGATGTCGCCTTTGACGAATTCAACTCCGGCAGCCTGAAGTCGGGGAAGATTCAAGTCCGAGCCTCGGCGGTGCAGATTGTCCATAGCTGCCACACGGGTTCGGGAATGCCGTCCCTTAAGAAACAACGCCAGGCTGCCCCCGACAAACCCCGCCCCGCCTGTAATCAAAATGCTTTCTGGAAAGTTCGCCATGTTCAAGGGTCGCCCTGCGGCCGGCCGGTGGGCCAGCAAAACCGGTGCTTGAGACCCTTCGGGCTGATTCGCGGGTCTTTGCGCCTGTTCAGTTGATAAATGCTCATTCCCTGCCGCCGCTGATATCCCGGCGCCGGCGGCCAGTTTTGGGTTGCCCGGCCTTCCAAGCAAGCGGATTCGGCGCGGGCCGAAAAATCGGGGCCTGACAAGCGGGCCGAGGCAAGCTAATATAGCCTGCGTTATTTGGATAATGAAAAGCAAAGCACGAGAGGTCCTCGAACTTGAGGCCGAACTGTTGAACCTCAACGAACTGGTCCGCCGGCGGCGAGCGCAATTGGCCCGGCTGGCCGAATGCCCCCACACAGATTGCGAATGCCGCGCCGTCTGGCGGCAAGTCATCGAGAAAGATTTGGCCGGACAGGTAGGCAAAATCCGCCGACAAGTCCGCAGCGCCCCCAAAGCCAAAAAGGCCGTCCGGAAGTCCAAATCGACCTAACACGGACGGTGGCGGCTCTCTTACCAGCGGGAATAGCTCCGGTGAAACATGAGAAGTGAATCAGGCCTGGCGGACCCTCCCCCTTCTGGCGGATCCGCCCCTTGCCGATGGCCAGTAATGTTTTCAACCTTCTAAGGCTTTAGTGGTCTATTTCGCGATGAATCTCCCTTTTCGGCTTATTTCGACGGATTTTGACGGCACCTTGTTTGCCGAGCACGAGAACCCGCCGATTCCGGAGCGTCTGCAACAAATCATTGGCAATTTACAGGAGCGCGGAGCCAAGTGGGCCATCAATACGGGGCGCGATATGTCCAGCCTTATGGAGGCGCTGAAGCGCGCGAGGCTCGCGGTCGAACCGGACTATCTTGTCCTGGTGGAACGAGAGATACACCAGCAGAAAAACTCGGGGTACGCCGGGCTGGAGGAATGGAACGCCGCCTGCGCCCGCGACCACGCAGCGCTTTTCGCCAGCCTGACACCTCACCTGCCCCACCTTGCCTCCTGGATTAGCGCCCGATTCCGCGCCGAGATTTACGAAGACGCCTACTCGCCTTTTTGCCTGATCGCCGGCAACAACGGGGACGCCGACATCATTCACAAGTATCTGGACCAATACGCCAGCAAGGTCCCGCACCTGGCCGTGGTGCGCAACGATGTCTATGCCCGGTTCTGCCATGCCGGCTATAACAAAGGCACGGCGCTGGCCGAACTGACCCGCCGCCTGGGTCTGACGTGCGAGGAGGTTTTTGCCGCCGGCGATCATCTCAACGACCTGCCGATGCTCTCGCGCGCTTATGCCCGGCGCCTGGCCGCTCCCGCCAACGCAGTGGCCGAGGTCAAAAACTCGGTGCGGCAGCAGGAAGGATTTGTGAGCGAGCAGACCTGCGGCCACGGGGTTGCCGACGCCCTTGCCTATTACCTGACCGTGTCGTAGGAGGAGAGCCGGAATCACCGCCGGCACCCCCCAGGGAACCTGCCGCTGTAAATGGGGTAAGGACCACCCTTGAGAGAAGCGGGTTGCCATCGAAGGATAAGCGCAGTCATTTGGCATTTACTGAGAAATCCGTAAGAGGCACTGCACAGGGGGGTCCCCTCACCCCAGCCCTCTCCCCATCGGATGGGGAGAGGGAGAAGGCTTGCCCTTCGTGGGGTTGTAGTGCAAGCCGCGGACTTGGCAGTAAAAGACTTGGGGCCGTGAATACCCGAGCGGGGCTTCGGGCGAGGGGCTGAACTCGATGTATCGCTTTTTCATCAACCGTCCAATCGTGGCGATGGTGATTGCCATCCTCATGGTGCTCATCGGCACGGTTTCGATGTTCAGCCTGCCCATCGCTCAGTTCCCTAATATTGTCCCGCCGGAGATCCGCATCCAAACCACGTATGTGGGCGCGGACGCTCAGTCGCTCGCGGAATCGGTCGCCACCCCCATCGAAGAGCAGATGAGCGGCGTGGATAACATGAACTACATGTTCTCCATCAACGGCAACAACGGCTCCCTGCGGCTGATGGTCAACTTCGACGTCAAGACCGACCCGAACGTGGACGAAATTCTCGCGCAGATCCGCGAAACCCTGGCGGAGCCGCAGTTGCCGATCGATGTGCGCAATTTTGGCATCACGCTGCTTAAGTCCCCGACCAGCCCCATGATGCTGGTCTCGCTCTACTCGCCCAAAGGAAGCTACGATGCCACCTTTCTCGCCAATTATGCCTTCATCAACATGGTCGATCCCATTACCCAGACCAAAGGCATCTCGACAGTCCAGGTCTTCGGCGCAGGCCAATACGCCATGCGTTTCTGGGTCCGGCCCGACCAACTGGCAAAGCTCAATATCACGGTCAACGATATCATTAACGCGATTAACGCCCAAAACACGATCAACCCCGCCGGCCAGCTCGGCGGACCGCCCACGCCAAAGAATCAGGAATACACCTACACCGTCCTCACCCAGGGCCGCCTGGTGACCGAAAAAGAATTTGGCAATATCGTGATTCGTGAGAACCCCGATGGCTCGGTGGTCCGTTTGAATGAAGTCGCGCGCATCGAGCTGGGGGCCCAGACTTACAGCTTCCGCGGCCGCCTCAACGGCGAGCCCGCCGCCGTCCTCGCCATCTATCAGCTCCCCGGCTCAAACGCCCTGGAGGCCGCCCAACGCGTCAGGCAGCTCCTCTCCAAGCTTAAAGGGAGATTCCCGGCGGACCTCGATTACGTCGTCTCGCTTGACACCACGCAAGCGGTCACGCAAGGCATCTCAGAAATCGTCAAGACCTTCGTTATCGCGCTCATTCTGGTCATCCTCGTGGTGTTCATCTTCCTCCAAGGCTGGCGGCCCTCTCTCATTCCGCTGGTGGCGGTTCCCGTTTCGCTCATCGGCACCTTCGCTTTCTTTCCCATCTTCGGCTTCTCGATCAACACGCTCTCCCTGTTCGGCCTGGTTCTGGCGATTGGCCTGGTCGTGGACGACGCTATCGTTGTCGTGGAAGCGACCGAGCGCCATATCGAGGAGGGCCTGCCTCCCAAGGAGGCGGCGATTAAAGCGATGGACGACGTGGCCGGTCCGGTTGTGGCGCTGGCGTTGATTTTGACGGCGGTTTTCGTGCCGACGATTTTCCTGTCCGGCATCACCGGCCGGCTCTATCAGCAGTTTGCCCTGACCATCGCCCTTTCGGTAATGCTGTCCGCTTTTAACGCCCTATCCCTCAGCCCCGCCCTCGCGGCCCTGCTCCTCAAACCGCGGAGCGAGGTCAGACCCCCGCGCCTCCTCGGCCTGTTTTATGACAAGTTTAACCGCGTCTTCGACTTCACGCGCCACCACTATCTTCGAGTGGCCGAAGCCGCGGTTCACAAAAGCCTGTGGAGCATCGTCGGCCTTTTTGCCATCGGCGCCGCAGCCATCTTCATGGGCTCGCGCCTGCCCCGCTCCTTCTTGCCGGATGAAGATCAGGGCTACGTCTATATCGCCGCCCAGCTTCCCGACGCCGCGTCGATGACCCGCACCGAGGAGGCCTGCAAGAAGGTTGAGCAGATCCTGGCCAAGACTCCGGGAATAAGATACTACACCACCGTCGAAGGCTTCAGCCTGCTCAGCCAGGTGCAGGCGACGTACACCGCGTTTTTCTTCGTAACCCTTCAGCCGTGGGACACTCGCAAGAAGCCTCAGGAGCAATACATGGCCATCCGGACCAGCTTGCAGCGAGAATTATCCCGCCTGCCCGAAGCCGAACTCCTGGTCTTCCCGCCCCCGTCCATCCCCGGCGTCGGCACCTCCGGCGGCGTGACTTACATCCTCGAAGACCAGTCGGGGCGCCAGGACGTCTCCTTTCTCGCCGATAACGTCAAGACCTTCATGCAAGCCGCAAGAAAACGCCCCGAGCTGGCCGGCCTCAGCACCACCGAGTTGCCGGCCGTGCCTCAGGTCTTCATGAAAGTGGACCGCGACAAGGTGCTCAAGGAGGGCGTGCCCATCCAGGACGTGTTCCGCACCATGCAAACCTTCATGGGCGGCTACTTCGTCAATTATTTCAATCGATTCGGCCGCCAGTGGCAGGTGTATATCGAGGCCGAAGATGAGTTTCGCGCCGACGTGGCGAATCTCGGCCTCTTTTACGTTCGCAACAGCCAGGGCCAAAGTGTGCCTCTCTCGGCCTTCACGCAGGCCGAGCGCCGGGTGGGGCCGGAGTTCATCATGCATTTCAACGAGTATCCCTGCGCCCAAATCAACTGTCGCACCGCCCCGGGCTACAGCTCGGGCCAGGCCATGAGCGCGCTGGAAGAGGTCTTCGCCCAAACGATGCCTAAAGAAATGAGCTATGATTATCTCGGAATATCCTTCCAGGAAAAACAAGCCGCCGAAGGCATCTCCATCGGGCTCATCTTCGCCTTCTCCCTCACGTGCGTGTTCCTGATTCTGGCCGCTCAATACGAGAGCTGGTCCCTCCCCTTCAGCGTCTTGCTGGGCACGCCCACCGCCATTCTCGGCGCGTTCGTCGCTCTCAACGCCCGCGGCCTCGAAAACAACGTCTATGCCCAAATCGGCCTGATCATGCTCATCGGTCTCGCCGCAAAAAACGCTATCCTTATCGTCGCCTTTGCCAAAACCGAATACGAGGGAGGCAAAACGATTGCCGATGCCGCCCTAGCCGGGGCCCGCATCCGGCTCCGGCCCATTCTGATGACCTCGTTTGCCTTTATCCTGGGCTGCGTCCCGCTCTGGATCGCCACCGGCTCCGGCGGCATCTCGCGCAAAACCCTCGGCACCGTCGTCATCGGCGGCATGCTTGGGGCAACGATGGTGGACACCCTCATCGTCCCCACCACGTTCTACGCCGTCGAAAGAACCGTCGCCTATTTCCGTGACCGGCGCGCGCAGAAGAATGGACCCAAACCGCCGGGACAGTCCTGACGACCTGGCGACTCCAATCAACGATTAGGATTGTCCTCCGCCCGGCTTTCCCCCATGCTGTGATTACTATGCAGCAGCAGGTGAATCTCGGAATGATCGGCGGCGGCACTGTCGGCAGCGGCGTTTTTCACGCCCTCCAGCTCAACGGCCGGCTTATGGCGTCGCGCATCGGCATTGCCGTCAATGTCCACAAAGTGGCGGTCAAGGCCTTTGACGAGCCGCGCCCTTATGAAATCCCCCAAGCGCTGATGACCACCGACTGGCAAACGGTCGTCAACGATCCCGAGGTTGATATGGTCACCGAGCTGATTGGCGGCACCAACCTGGCCCGCACCATCGTTCTGACGGCCCTGAAGCTGGGCAAGCCGGTCATCACGGCCAACAAGGCGCTCCTGTCGGCGTGCGGCGAGGAACTCTTCGCCGCGGCCCGCCAGGCAGGCACCAACCTTTACTACGAAGCCAGCGTCTGCGGCGGCATCCCCATCATCAAGTCGCTGCGCGAAGGCTTCGTCGGCAATCGCATCACGCACCTCTACGGCATCGTCAACGGCACGTGCAACTACATCCTGACCCGGATGAAGCTCGAAGGGGCCGATTTCCAGGCCGTTCTCAAAGACGCCCAGGCCCAGGGCTACGCGGAAGCCGAGCCCTCCCTGGACATCGACGGCCACGATGCGTTGCACAAGATCGGCATCCTCGCTTCCCTCGCGCACGGTTTTTGGGTGGACCCGAAGGACATCTACGTTGAAGGCATCCGCCACATCACGGCCTCGGACATCAAATTCGCCGAGCAGCTTGGGTATACGATCAAGCTGCTGGGAATCATCAAGCGGACAGCGGATCGGAAGGCCGAGGCCGAAGCCAAGCGGCCCAAGAAGGGGAGCGGCTCGCGCGTTCAGGTTTCGGTTTATCCGACGCTGGTGCCCAACTCCCACGTTTTGGCCAGCGTCAATCATGTCTTCAATGCGGTATTCGTCCGCGGCGACGTGGTCGGCGACACGCTTTTCTATGGCCGTGGCGCGGGCAAGGACGCCACTGCCAGCGCGGTGCTTAGCGATCTGGCCGATGCCGGGCTCGATTTGAAGTTCGGCACGAAGCACCGGGTTCCCCCTTTCGTCTCTCACGAGCGCGACGGCGCCGTCGTCTCCATCGACGAAGTGGTCTCCCGCTACTTTGTCCGGCTCGAGGTTGCGGACGTGCCGGGCACGCTGGCCAAGATCGCCACCATTTTCGCCCAGGCCAGGATCGGCATCTCGTCGGTTATTCAGCCTGAGGGCCACGAAGGCGCGAGCGTGCCGCTGGTTCTGATGCTCCACGCCGCCCCCAATGGGGCGGTTTCCAAGGCGTTGAAGAAAATCAGCCAGCTTCGCATCGTGAAGGCCCCGCCGGTGATGATCCGAGTGGAGAACTTTGAATAGTCCGCGAACCCGGGGAAAGTTCAGGAATTTCTTATGTCACTAATCGTCCAGAAATACGGCGGCACGTCGGTCGCCAACCCTGACCGCATCAGGAACGTGGCGGCCCGCGTTGCCAAGTACCACGCCCAAGGCGACCGGGTGGTGGTGGTGGTCTCGGCCATGAGCGGGGTCACCGACAACCTGATCCGAATGGCCAAGGAAATCATGGCCCTGCCGAGCGACCGCGAGATGGACGTCTTGCTCGCCACCGGCGAACAGACGACGATCGCGCTGACGGCCATCGCGTTGCACTCGCTGAAGATTCCCGCCGTCTCGCTGACCGGGGCCCAAGCCGGCATCGTCACCGACGGCGTGCACACGAAGGCGAGGATCCAGAACATCACCCCGAAGAAAATCCACGAACTGCTCAACCAGGGCAACGTGGTCATCGTGGCCGGTTTCCAGGGCCAAACGCAGGAGGGCCAGGTGACCACCCTGGGCCGCGGCGGATCCGATCTGACGGCCATCGCGCTGGCGGCCGCCATTAAGGCAGATCTGTGCCAGATTTACACGGACGTGGATGGCGTTTATACCGCTGATCCGCGAATCGTGCCGGACGCCAAGAAACTCGACGTCATCTCCTACGACGAGATGCTCGAACTGGCGAGCCTGGGCGCCAAAGTGATGCAATCGCGATCGGTGGAGTTTGCGAAAAAGTTCGGCGTCGTGTTTGAAGTCCGCTCCAGTCTAAACGAACATCCAGGAACTATTGTGAAAGAGGAAACCAAGAACATGGAAGACGTCGTGGTCCGCGGCGTCTCGCTCGACAAGAACCAAGCCAAAGTCACGCTGGTGGCGGTGCCCGACAAGCCCGGCATCGCGGCGCGCGTTTTCAAAGGTCTGGCCGACGCCAACGTCAACGTGGACATGATCGTCCAGAACATCAGCCACGGCGCGGGCGCTCCCGCGACCGACCTTTCCTTCACTGTCGACAAGCCGGACCTGCTGAAGGCGCAGAAAGTCATTGACGGTCTCAAGACCGAAATCGGGTTCGGCAAGGTCATCGCGACTGACAATATCGGCAAGCTCTCGCTGGTGGGTGTGGGGATGAAGAGCCACACGGGGGTTGCCGCCAAGATGTTCGAGACGCTGGCCCGCGAGGGGGTCAACATCGATATGATCTCGACCAGCGAAATCAAGGTCTCCGTCATCATCGACCTATCCAAAGGCGAGCACGCGATGAAGGCGGTCCACGCGGCTTTCCTCGGCTGAAGGGGCAGTGAGCCCATCCGGCACTTCATCTGCCCAGACGGGATGACGCCGGGCGCGACATGCCGACGTGAAAACCGGGACAGGCAACGCCGGCTGAGGAGTCGCTAGTGACTACCGACCGGTGCGGGGCCGAGCCACTTCTTGTCAGGGAACGGACCATCCACGCCATCGGGCGGCAGTTGGTTGGCATATTGGTCGTCGTCTTTCACTTCTTTCTTCAGGCGAGACAGCTCCGTTTTGAGCTGGGCAACCAAGGCTTGCCGGGCCGGATCGTTGTAGATGTTATGCATTTCATCCGGATCCTGGACGAGGTCGTACATCTCCCATTGATCCTTTTTCCAGAAATAGATGAGCTTTTGGGTATCGGTGCGGACGCCATAGTGAGCGCGCGTATTGTGGTGGCCCGGGTCGTGGTAGTAACGGTAATAAAAGCTGTGACGCCAGTCTGACGGATGCTCTCCCTTCATCAGGGGCACCAGGCTGCGCCCCTGCATGTCGGGGGTCGCGCTCCGGCCCGCCATTTCCAGGAAGGTGGGGGCGAAATCGGGGTTGATGGCGAGCAAATCCTGAGCCGAGCCCGGCTTAACCACCCCCGGCCAGCGGACCAGGAAAGGCATTCGGATGGACGGCTCGTACATGAACCGCTTGTCGAAAAGGCCGTGCTCCCCAAGAAAGAACCCTTGATCGCTGGTGTAAATAACGATGGTGTTGTCGCGGAGGCCATTGGCGTCCAGCCAATCCAGCAACCGCCCGACATTGTCGTCGATGGACTGAATGCACGCCAGGTAGTCCTGCATGTAACGTTGATACTTCCAGGTGTTGAGGTTTTCCCCGGTCAACACGTTTGATTTGCCATTGGCGACGATGGGCACTTCGGAAGGCTTGACCGCCAGCCACTTCGCCCGATCGGGCCCCTGCAAGTCCGCAGGCGCCGGGATCTTCAAATCGCTTCGAGTGAGGTCGTAAAAGACGCGCTGCTGGTTTTCGTGGAGCGCATCGGTGCGGCCCTGGTAGTCATCCCTCAGGGTCGCGGGCTCGGGAATGACCCGGCCCGCAAACAGGGCCTGGTGTTTCGGATCCGGCTCCCACTCCCGATGCGGCGCCTTGTGGTGGCACATGAGGAAAAACGGTTTGTCCTTGGGGCGCTTCTTGAGGAAATCGATCGCCAGGTCGGTAATGATGTCGGTCACGTAACCCTGGATCCGCGTGCGGCCCTCCGGCACCAGAAAATCGGGATTGAAATACACCCCTTGGCCGGGCAGGACCATCCATTTGTCGAAACCGGTCGGATCGCTGCCGAGATGCCATTTGCCGATCATGCCGGTGTAATAGCCGGCGGCCTGGAGGTCCTTGGCCACGGTTGGCTGGTTGCCGTCGAAGCGGTTGAACGCCAGCACGCCATTGAGATGAGAATACTTGCCAGTCAAAATCGTGGCGCGGCTGGGCGAGCAGATGGAATTGACGACAAAGCATCTGTTAAAGCGCATTCCCTCGGAGGCGAGGCGATCCAGATTGGGGGTCTTGTTGACCACGCTGCCGTAGGCGCTGATGGCGTTGGCGGCATGATCATCCGCCATGATGAAAATGATATTGGGCGGCCTGGCCGCGGGGGCGGCTTCGGAGGGGGCGGCGCCGGCCATTCCCTGGAACCATCCCAAGGCGGATAGCACGAGAGCACATTTCATCCAGCCGCGCCATCTGCCGGGCAAATCTTCCGACACGCTTTTCATGAGCCGAGTTTCACAGGGTTTTCGGGAAATGTCATCCTGTAATTTCGGCAATAGCCGATAGCCGATAGCCGTGTTCGGGCCCCGGTTGCGCTATTCGATTTCGATCAAGTGAGAGCCTTTTTGTAGGATTCGGTCACGAAGTCCCAGTCGATGACCTGGAAGAAGGCCGCCACGTATTCCGGCCGGCGGTTTTGGTGTTTCAGGTAGTAGGCATGCTCCCAAACATCGATCCCCAGCAGGGGCTGTTTCCCCCCGCTGATCGGCGAGTCCTGATTGGGGGTCGGTTCGAGGGCCAATTGCTGGTTCGCGTCGAGAACCAGCCAGGCCCAACCGCTGCCGAACTGGCTCAAAGCAGCTTTCGTAAGGTCGTCCTTAAAGGCGCTAAAGCTGCCAAAGCGCTTTTCAATCCCCTTCAGAAGGTCGCCTTGAGGCTGACCGCCCCCGCCCTTCTTCATCATCTGCCAGAAGAGCGTATGGTTGTAATGACCGCCGCCCTGGTTGCGGACCGCGGTGCGGATTCTTTCGGGCACAGCGTTTAGGCCGCTGAGCAGATCCTCGACTCGCTTCCTGCCGAGATCGGGGAATTCGGCCACCGCTTTGTTCAAGTTCGAAACGTAAGCCCCATGGTGCTTATCGTGGTGAATCTGCATGGTGGGGGCGTCGATGTGGGGCTCCAGCGCGTCAAACGCATAAGGCAGGGGCGGAAGCGTGAACGGGCCAGTGCCCCCGGCGGCCGGAGGCGGCTCGCCCGCGGCTTGAGCGCTCAAGGTGCATAGAGTTGTGCCAGTAGCGTAAACCGCTGACGCCAGAACGGTTGTCTTCAAAGCTTGCCTGCGAGTCATCATAACTAAAGTCTTATCAAGTCATGCCTGCCTGGAAACGTGCCGGGGGGGGGCTCGCCGCGGCATGCGTCACCATTCGCACCACTGGGGCACCGATGCAAGTTGGAGCGCAGGCCGGGGGGGCGAAGTTCTCAGGTTGGGGAGGAGGTAACGGAGGGGGACAGGATTCGGCTTCGAATCGGCGTCGGCTCAATTCATGGCTGGAGGCGAGAACAGGAAGTCGTCACTCAAGAGCAGGGTAGTTTGGTTGGACTTAAGCCTTTTGGCGACGTGGCAGCGCAACCCGCCGTTGAGGCCGGCCAGGGCGACGGGCATCTGTTCGATACTTTCCTGCGGGATGTGCTCCACAGCCTCCACCAGATCAGCCGTGAAAGCCAACCGGTCCCCGCCACGCGAGAGGATGATGGCAACTTCACGATTTCCTTCGGCAAGAATGCGCCGCGATTCCTCAAACAGTTTAATCAATCCTGCCAGTTCCCGGTTCCGGCGGGCTTCGATTAATTGGAGGGCTGCCTCGAAATCCCCGGCCTGTGCCTGGCTGAGGGCCGCATCGGCGGTGGCATGAATCGCTTTGTGTGGCGCATCCATGGCGGGGAGCGTCATTCGCAACAGCCTGTCCTGGGTCTTGAACTGATCATACCACAGCCCGAATTTGCACCGATGGGGGTCGCGAGCCATTTTGAAGGGCCGGCGCTCGCGCACACAACTCTCCAACTCCGCCAGCCAGTTCCGATGATCCTGCTCGCGGTCCTTCAACAACTGAATCAGATTGTTCAATTCGGCTCGGAGCGTGGGAAGGCCCAATTTGACCCGCAGATCAATGAGCTTGAGGACCTGGCCCCGCAGATTGATCACCCCGCGAACCTCGAGTGGCGCCTGGGCCACGGCAGTCACCTGCGGCGTCGTGACAATCTCTCGAACAATGCCCGAGGAGACCGCATAGAGTCCGCCTTTGATTTGGAAAAGCACAAACGGCAGTTTATCCTGTTGCGGGACGGTCATGCGAGGCGGCCGGGTTTACGGGGGCTTTGCGATCGGGTTTTCTTTGCGGTTGTTATTCAATTACTAATATCGGCAATTAGAGGAAGAACTTGAATCATTCCTTCGCGGTGATCCGGCTGGCGCCAGCCGGTAGAGCGTGTTTCGAAGGTGCGCGCGGACGCCGCGTGGGGGTACGCGGCCTGCATGGCAGGGAGGGTCGAGGGTCGGGGGTCGAGTGGACACGGGGCTGCGTCGTCGCGACGCTCGACACGCTCCGGTTCAGGATGTTGAAAGCCGGGATAGAGGCCGGCGGCGACTCGTCTGTCCGTAGGTCAGGCGCGGGTCAGAACTTTGCGGGGACGCGGGCGTGGGCGCGGGAGGCGGTTTGGCGAAGGCCGGTGTCAATCGTGCAAATGTGATTTGTCAGCCAGCCGGCCACCAAACGTTTAATGTCGACGAGCACAGAGGTAGCGGCCCCTTTGGCCTCGAAATCGGCCATCAGTTTCTGAAAGGTTTTGAGGAACTTTTCATGGGCCATCTTGTTCCGCGCCCGTTCAGGGCACTGCTGTTGTTCCATGATTTCTTCTTCATGGGAGAAATGGGTTTGGACATAGCCGCCCAGAAAATTCATCATCTCGCGCAGCTCGGTCTTGGCAGCGCCCGTAACGCACGCCCGGTGCAAGCGGTTAATCATCGCGATGAGTTCCTGGTGCTCCTCGTCAATCTCAACGACGCCAGTGCTCATCCGGGCAGACTCCCATCGAACCAGATCGTCATCCGAGGAGGAAACGGGGGCGGCCCGGAGACGGCCGGACGGCATGGGCAGAACGGCGGGGGCTGGCGGCTCCGGATCAGGACCAGCCAGGCTGGCGGCATCGGCGCCCCCGCGAACCAGATGAATTAACTGGTCGACGGCGCCTCTCAAGACGCCGGCCTGCATATCGAGCTCGGTGGCGGCGGCGGCGCTTTCTTCGGCGCTGGCGGCGTTTTGCTGGGTGACCTTATCCATCTGGCCCACCGCCTGGTTAACGGAGGAAATACCCTGGCTTTGTTCCGAGCTCGCGAGGGCAATCTCGGCGACCAGGGCATCGACCTGGCGGGTCTTCTCGACAATCTCAGCCAGTTCCTGGGCCACCTTGGCGTTGAGCCGGACGCCGTGGTCGCTCTTCGCGATGGAATCCTGAATCTTAGCCGCAGTTTCGCGGGCGGCCTGGGCGCTACGCTGCGCCAGCGACCGGACCTCGTCAGCCACCACGGCAAAGCCCATGCCGGACTCCCCTGCCCTGGCGGCCTCGACGGCGGCGTTGAGGGCGAGAATGTTGGTCTGAAAGGCAATTTCGTCGATAGTCTTGATGATCTTGGCGATATTGTCAGCGGCTGTCTTGATCGCCCCCATGGCTTCGGACATGGCGCGCATGTCGCCGGCTCCCGCTTCAGCGGCGGTGCGAGTTTGGGAAGCCAGGTTCTTGGCGGCCTGGGCATTTTCGGCATTGCGTTTGGTCATGCTGGCCATCTCCTCGAGGGAAGCGCCGGTTTCTTCAAGCGAGGCGGCCTGCTGGCTGGCGCCGGAGGCGAGAGTTTGGCTTGAAGAGGTGATCTGGCCGGCGGCAAGAGCAACCTTGTCGGAACTCTCGTTGAGGCTCCGAATGCCGCCCTCGAGCCGATTGGAAACGGAGCGCACCAGCGCGAGGATGATGGCCACCGTTGCCGCCATGGTGACGAGGCTCAGGGACAGGTTCGTAATGCTGGCACGGCGGACGGGAGCGGCCAGCTCCGCGGTGGGGAGCGAGACCCCGACGACCCACGGGAGTTTCGCGCTGGATTTGAAGACCGTGATTTTTGATATTCCATCCTGGAGGGCGACCATCTGGCCTGAGCTCTTCTGGAGCATCTCGCGGCCCCAGTCGAATCTGCTGAAATCCAAGGAGAGGACCTCCTTTTTGTCGGGGTAAGCCAAGGCGAGGCCGCGCTTATTGCACATGAAGACGTAGCCGGTGTCCTGCACCTTAAGAGGATCGAGGAATTGCTTGCTGAAGTGGTCCAGGCCGATGATGCTGACCAGGACCCCGATGGTATTGCCGCCTTCCTTGACTGGAACGGCAAGGCCAACCACTGGGTTGCCGCTGACTTTGCTGCGGATGGCCTCCGGGTAAGGGTCGCGCCCCTCGAGAGCCGCCCGGACATAGGCCCGGTCACCGAGATTAAGCCGATTGACCTGGTTGGTGTCGGATGAAGCCACGACCAACCCGTTGGTGTTCAGGAGATGGAGCCGCTCGATCTGGGGATAGCGGTGGGCGAGCAGAGCGAACTCGCTATCGGCGGAGAGCCGGGCCGCCTGGCCGACGAAGGTCTCCTGCAGCGCGGTTTGAATGACGCGCAGCCCTCCCCAGCCTTCCAGGTTGGCCATTTGGTTGCCAAACCAATCGTCGAGATGGTCGATGGTGGTAGCACAAATCTGACCCATCTCGTGAGTCAGATTGGCTTGGATGGTATTGCGCGACTGAACATAGTTAGTGACGCTGACGACGGACAGGCCAGCCGCCATCACCGCCAGGATCGGGACCAACAGCCGGGTTCGAAGACTCCAGTTCATTCGAGGATCTTGGCGTTTTGGAGCATTTCAAAGGAGGGAGTGACTTCGACCTTTTTGGCGATCCGAGCATTGACGACGAGCTCGCCCTTCTTGTTTTCGGTCCAGGGGATGGAGGAAGGGCTGGCGCCCTTGAGGACCTGGAGCGCCGCGTTGGCGGCCCATTCGCCGTGTTCGCTGCCGAGCTTATTGAAGGCCACCAAGGCCAGAGGGTTTAGAAAATCGTGCCAGGTGCCGCTGACCACCTTGGCGTTCTGCTCGGCAAACTTCGCCGCCTCGGGGTCGTTCCAGCCATCGATCCCCCCGTTGCTTCCGATGATCAGGAAATCGACTTTGCCTTGCAGGTCGAGGAATCCCTGTTTCCAGCCGGCAAAATCCTTGGCGAACACGGTTTCCAGCTTGACGCCCAAGAGCTTTGAACACCATTCGGCGTCGATTCTAGGGGTCTGGGCGTCAGCGGCGAGAAACCCGATGGTTTTGCCCGGTTTGAGTTTATTCATTTCTGCCAGCAACTGCTTCACCGGGCAGACTTCGAGGATGGCGGTGAAATTCTTCACGGCAGGGTCGGGCAGTCCGTAGGCGGAGGCGCTCCAGTTGACGCCGCAGGAAACAAAGGGAAGGTCCTTGCCCTTGTAGAATGGGACATAGAGGCCGGTCATCACGGCATCGTCGGCGGTGATCACGACGTCCGGTTTCCACTCATCGATCAACGCCTTGGCCTCGCTGGAAACCTTAGCCAGATGGTCGGGGGATTTTTGGCGTAAGGTGTCGAGGCGGAAGGCTTTGGTCTGCACGCCGGCTGAGGCCAGGACGGCCAGACAGGATTGCTCCTCCTGGTCGCTCCAGATATAGCCCTCGTGGTAGGAGTTGATAAACAGCGCCTTCTTTCCCTTGAGGTCTTGGGCCTGGAGACCGGCCAGACAGCCAAGAACCGAGGCGGCAACCAACAGAACACGTGTCGATTTCTTCATAAGATCAAAGCAAAAAGACTCAGACGGCGCCTCCGATGCCTCGAAGCGCGCTGGGCTGACTTTTCATCGGCAAAAAACCGCGGAACTTTAAAGAAACCTGGAGCGAGCAGAGGGGAGTTTGGCTGCTGTTGAGAGCAGGCGGTTTGGTGCCGGAGGGGAAGCACCGGCGGAAGCGTCCGCCTTCGTTGCGCTTCGGCGCGACAAGCCGAAGCCACTTTGGGCCCGAACCACGACTGTCTGATGTTTAATCATCGCCCCTGTTATGCCTCAGGCCGGGGCGGGGTGCAACCGCCGCATTTTGCACCTTTTTGAACCCTCACGGGAGGCCGTCGTAGAGGGCCTGAAATGGCGGTCGAGGGGGCGAAAAAAACGCGAGGTACATAGCTTTTGGGTATTGGAGGCGGAGTTGGCGGGGCATGCGGTCAGGCTTGCAGATCCGTGCCCGCATCTGCCACCCCAAGAACAGACCAAACTATGGTCTGCCACCTTTTCTGAATACATCACTGTGCGGGACCCCTTTATGACCCCTTCGATGCGAATCGGGCCATTCTGTGGACAGCCTAACGGCGCTGGGCGTCCACCGCCAAGCCCCCTATTATCATTCCTCCAACCCCTCCAAAAACTTACCCCAAAGCGAGCGGGGGACGAAGATCTGGTCATTTGCCAAAACCTCCATATCCGCGCCTGGATTCTTCAGCGCCTTATTGTAGCTGATCCGGTAGGTAGCCCCAGAGCGTTTGACCTGCACTCGGCTCCGGCTTGCATAGGGGCAAAAGCCGCCGGCGGCCTGGATTGCCCCAGCCACCGTGGTTCCATCCATGAGGATTTGCCGCCCCGGCGATACTACCTGGCCTTGGACAGAGTAAAAGCGCTTTGGCGCACCATAGACGTGGATTATCATGTTCGTGCGGATTCCTGGGCGATAGAAGTCCTCAATCTCCTTCTCAAGTTCGGGAATCGTCTTGCCGGCAGCGGCAAAGACCTGGTTCGAAAGCAGGGTAATGGTGCCGTCCTCCTTGACCTGACATTCCAACTCCAGATGAAAGGGCGGCGGCGCAAACGAGAGGATATATAGCCTCGCCCCAGGATGGATGACCCACAGACCGTCGTAGCCGCCGGAAACGGCCGCCTTTGGTACTGGTGGGCCAGACTTGGCAGGATGCGCAACCAGACTATGACGGCAGCCAATCAGCAGCGCCAAAAGGGTCAGACAAACCGCCCGCATGGCCAAGTGCCTAAAGGTAAAGGGGTCAAACCGTACTTTTTCACTTCGCTGTTGCATTTCGTTCTTTCCCAAGGAGATAGAGCTTGTTGTTCAGACTCTTCCAACTGCCCATGCTCAACCGCTCGGCTATCTGCCGAATCGTCAACGTCGTCTCTCGCCTCAGCCGCCACGCCAACTCCACCTTCGCCCTGTCCCCCTTGGGTCGGCCCTTCAGATC
>Ga0181517_10001695_pt1 | contig 23786 bp, 23 predicted proteins | sample PEATcosm2014_Bin_31_FD_119748 | JGI IMG/M metagenome (GOLD analysis project Ga0181517, IMG submission 119748) | Peatland microbial communities from MTU Mesocosm Facility, Houghton, MI, USA - PEATcosm2014_Bin01_30_metaG | ecosystem: Environmental > Terrestrial > Soil > Wetlands > Peat | place... | reverse complement strand
GCGCGAAACTCGCGCCCGCACGCCACGATGGGTTCTTGCATGCGGATCTTCTGCCCGAACTTGAAGAGCGTGTCTAGAGCAAAAATATAAGTGTAAAGAGCAGCGTCCCCGGGCGCAGCGGGCAACGATTAGCGCCTGATTCCAGATGTTCGAATGGCCTCGCCCAATCAAAGTTTGCTATTCGCGCGCCTGGCTGCAAGGGCCATCGAATGGGCTGAGGCTATAGAAAAGCCTTAAGTCAGGCGGTGTCCGGCGCCCGCTGCGCCCGCGGACGGGCGCACCCCCATTGCCGGCGGTCTGCCGCAACCCGATCCGCTTCTCCCTCCACTTCTCCCTCCACTTCTCTCAATAAAACTCCCGGTCTTTGGTAATCGCGGGACCCGCGTGGTCGGTGGTCAGCGCCAGGCACTTTTTGGGACAGGCCTCGACGCAGTAGCCGCAGGTGATGCACATCAGGCGATCGATGGCCCATTTCTTCTGCGCCCGATTCACCACCAGCGCGCCCGTGGGGCATTTCTTGGCGCAGACGGTGCAATAGACGCAGTTGTCCTTGGTGAAGAGCAGCCGGCCGCGCGATCCGGCCAGGGCGCGGCGCGGCTCGAACGGATAACGGCTGGTCGGCGGTTTCGTGAACGCCCATTTGAGGGCCAGCTTGGACATTTCGAAATAAGACATATCACCGCTCCGTACAACTGATGCAAGGGTCAATCGTCAGCACCAACACCGGCACGTCGGCCAGGTCGCAGCCGGGCAATACCTTCAGCATCGCCGGCAAATTGGCAAACGTCGGAGTGCGAACGCGGAACCGTTGCAGGTTCTTGGCGCCGTTCGCCTTCACGCAATAGGCAACCTCGCCCCGCGGCTGCTCGGTCCGCGCCACAAATTCGCCGTTGGGATTGCCGGTCACTTTGACCGCTATCTCCCCCGCCGGCATTTTGGCCACGGCCTGCCGAATCAGGTCCAGGGACTGGAACAGCTCCCCGCACCGCACCGCGCAGCGGGCGTAGGAATCGCCTTCGGATCGCGTGATAGGCTCGAAGGTCAGCTCGTTGAAGGCCGCGTAACCGAGCTTGCGCATATCCTGGGCAACGCCGCTCGCCCGCAGCATCGGGCCGACACAGCCCAGGTCATAGGCTTCCTGGCCCGAAAGCACCCCCACGCCGCACAGCCGCGCCTTCACCGAGCTGTCGTTGAGGAACACTTTCGTAATGTCCCGGATGTCCGCCTCGATGGTCTCCAGCTCGGCCAGCATGCCGCGGGCGGCTTCAGCCTCGATATCGCGCCGCACCCCGCCGATTTTGCACGATCCGAAGATCACGCGCCCGCCCGTGGTCGCCTCGATTATGTTGAGCACCTTCTCGCGCACGCGCCATGAATGCATGAACAGGCTCTCAAACCCGACGGCGTCCGCCATCAAACCCAGCCACAGCAGATGGCTGTGCAGCCGGGACAGCTCGCCCCAGATCGTGCGCAAATACAGCGCCCGGGGCGGCACCGGGATCTTCATGATGGTCTCGATGGCCTGGCAATAGGTCTGCCCGTGAATGAAGCTGCAAATGCCGCAGATGCGCTCGGCGATATAGACAAACTCGACGTAGTCCTTCTTCTCCACCAGCTTCTCCAGCCCCCGATGGATGAAGCCAATCGAAGGCCGCGCCTCGATAACTTTTTCGTCTTCAACCACCAGGTCGAGGTGGACCGGCTCGGGCAGAACCGGATGCTGCGGGCCGAAAGGGATGATGGTGCGGGGCATGGGAGAATGAAACGTGATTAAGAACCGGCTGGCAGTTGGGGGACGGGGGCTGGCTGCGGTGGCGCCGGGCTTGCCGCGCCTGGGGCTGCTTTAGCCACGGGGGCTTTGGTGCTGCCGAAAGCGTACGGGACGGCGGTCTTGTAAAAATTGCCTTTGAAATCCACCGCCATGCCATCGACCAGCAGATGGAACAGATCGTGCATTTCGTTCTCGTAAAGGAACGCGCACCAATAGATGGAGGAGATGCTCGGGATGTGGGTCTCGGGTGGCACCTGCAACCGCAGATTCGTCAGTTGGCTGTTGAGATCGAAGCTGTAGGTCACCTCGATGGACTCCGGCAGCCTTGTGGCCCCAATCTGCACCAGCCGGCAGCCCTCCGCGCGCCGGGCGCGGACCCGCTCAAGCAGGCTTTCGACCGGGATTAACTCAAACGTTTGTTCCAAAATAGCACTCATACTTGCCTGGTTTCAGCGAAGGCTTTTCCCCCGCGCTTCATTTCCCTCCCACCTGCTCCTTTGCCGGCTTTTCCTGGCCGGCGGGCTTGCGGTCCTTTTGCAGATAGACCCACGTGATAGCGGGCGTGAAAGGCTCGTTCTTGAAAACCTGGTAGCCGCGCTTTGCCATCTGGAAAAGGTTGCGTTTGCTTTGGTGCCCGGTCTTGGCTTCGAACCGCCGGACCTGGGGAAACGAGGCTTCGATCTCGTCCAGCAAGCGCCGCCCGATGCCCCGGCGACGAAAGTAGGGATGAACAATCAGCCGGCTCAAGTAAGCGGTGTCCTCGATGGCGTAGCCGCGAATAGAGCCGATGATCTTGCCGTTGACCACCGCCTTGAGGAAAACGACATGGTCCGACTCGTCCTCGAGGCTGCCGGCCGTCCCCCGAGCGCCGAGCAAGCTGGTCTCCCGGTTGGGCCGCCGTTCAAAGTCATTCAGAAGGTCTTCCAGCGTCTGCTGCAACGCCGGCAAGCTGTCGTCCCCATAAATCTCCGCCTCGCTCTGGTAGGCGACCTTCTGAAGCGCCAGGATCTCCGGCGCGTCGCTCTTGTCCGCGCGCAGGTAGAGCGTCTTGTCGAGACTGTTGGCCATGGCTTTCATCTCGCGATGCTTCTCCTCGAGCACCCCGAGCGCCTTCACCACCCCGTCGATGATCGCCTCCGGCCGCGCCGCGCAGCCCGGCACATACACATCCACCGGGATGACCGTGTCGACCCCGCCCGAAATGTTGTAGCACTCCCGGAAAATGCCGCCTGTCGAGGCGCAAATGCCCACCGCCACCACCACTTTGGGCTCGGGCAACTGATGATAAATATTCCGGATCACCGCCTGGCTCTGCTCGTTGACCGCGCCGGTCACCAGGAAGATGTCGGCGTGCTTCGGATTGCCGGTGTTCACCACGCCCAACCGCTCGACGTCGAAGATCGGCGTCAGGCACGCCAGCACCTCGATGTCGCACCCGTTGCAGCTCGAGGCGTCGTAGTGAATGATCCAGGGGGATTTCTTGAAGCCGATCATTTTACCTCAACCAGGACAAAACCAGGATGTTGCCAAACCCGAACACCACCGCCACCACCCAGGCGCTGCGGATGGCCGTCTGCCATTTCAGCCGGGCAAAGACGTTGTCAACCAGAATCACAAACAAAAATACCGCCAGCGCCGCCGCCACTCCCAGCACCGGCATCCGCGCGAAAAACAGATAAACCCAGCCTAGCAGGAACACATTCTCATACCAATGCGCCATCTCGATCATCGCCAGCGCCCGGCCCGAGAACTCCGTGGTGAGGCCCCTCACCAGTTCCTGGTGGGCGTGATGCGAGCAGGACAAATCGAACGGGGATTTGCGAAACTTGATCTCCAGCGTGTAGAGAAACCCGATGAACACCCCCGGCAACGTCAGCACCAGCAGCGCCGGGTGGTTCGCGATGTCGTTGACGTAAAAGCTCTTGGTCACCATGTACATCCCGATCGCCGTCAGCAGCACCATCGGCTCGTAAGCCATCATCTGGATCAGCTCGCGCTCGGCCCCCACAAAGCTGTAGGGAGAACTGGCCTTGTAGGCCCCCAGCACGAAGAAAATCGCCGCCAGCGTCAGCGCGAAAATCACCAGCAACAGGTCCGACCCGGCAAAGAACAGCGCGCCGGTGAAAATCACCAGCAGCAGGAAAAAGAGGATGTAGAAATTCTGCGACCGGCGCACCACCACATTCTCTTTCTGCCACAGCTTCATCACGTCGTAGAACGGCTGGAAGATGGGCGGGCCCACCCGCGCCTGCATCCGCGCCGAAATCCGCCGGTCCCATCCCGCCAGCACGCCCCCTACCAGCGGCGCCGCCACCAAGTATAAAATAAGCCTTACCCAGGGTGTCATACGTTGAAATTCAAAAGGCCAGCGCTATCATCACCGCCAGCAAGGCCGTCCCGCAGATCACGCCCCACCGGGCGAGCCAGGCTTCGCTGAAGAACCCGCGCAAATAGTAATTGTTGATCGCCACTTCCTGCACCGCGTTGCCCGAACCGAGAAACCGCACGCTGCTATGCACGTTGGCGCCTCCCAGGTAGGCGTCCGTTACCCGCACCCCGCGCCCGTAATTGATGAAGCTCAACGGGAACAGCATGATCATCACCATCATGATCGTCATGATGATGATGTTGCCCGGGCTCATCGAAGCCGACTGGCCATACACCCCCTGAACATACGGCTCAATAAAGCCTTTGGAGATCAGCGGAAAGAACAGGCAGGCCAGAAATGTCGCCGTGGACAGGCCGTAAAGCGCGACGGATTCCCCGGCCGCCAATGCCTGGCTCACCGGTCGCCGCGGCCCCACCACTTCGAGCAGTTTACCCATCCATTTGACCCAGAAAAACAGCGTTGCGGCGCTGCCGAAAACAATGAAGATCGTCAGGCTCGGATAGGCATCGATGACCGCCTTGAGCACCGCCCATTTGCTGATGAGCATGCCGAACGGCGCCAGGAACATGCCGGCCATCCCGATCAGCATCATCACGCCGACGCGCGGCATGTTGAGGATGAGCCCGGACATGCTCTCGATGTCGCGGCTGTGCAGCCGGTGATCCACCACGCCCACGCAAAGGAACAACAGGCACTTGGCCAGCGCGTGGAAAATGATGAGCAGCACCCCGGCCCAGACCGCCTGGTAGGTGCCAATGCCGCCGCACAACACAATCAAACCCAGATTGGCAATGGTGGAGTAAGCCAGCACCTTTTTGGCGTCGCTGGCGGTGATGGCTGCCAGCGATCCAACCAGGAAAGTGACCGCCCCAACCAGCGCCACCATCAGGCCCACCTTCGTGCCGCTGACCACCGGGGCCAGGCGTAATACCAGGTAAACTCCCGCTTTGACCATCGTGCTCGAATGGAGCAGCGCCGACACCGGCGTGGGAGCCACCATCGCCCCCAGCAACCAGCTTGAAAAAGGCAGTTGGGCCGACTTCGTAATCCCGGCGAAGCAGAGCAAGGCCGCCGGCAGCAAGAGCGCCGGCTTGGCTTTGATCAGGGTTTGCAGCTCGATGCTGTGGCTCTGCTTGAAAAACCAGACAATCGCGATTGCGAACGCCACCCCGCCCGCCAGGTTCATCACCAGCGCCCGCAACGCGTTGCGCCGCGCCTCCGCCGTCTGCGAATAGCCAATCAGCAGAAACGAGCAAAGTGTGGTGATCTCCCAGAACAAAAATAGCCAGAGCAGGTTGTTGGCAAAAACCAGCCCAAACATCGCTCCCATGAACACAAACAGCAGCGCGAAGAAAAGCGGACGTCGATCCGGCACGTCCCCGTGGCCGTTCTCAGGTTTCGTCCCGTCTTTTTCCTGGTGCTCTCGGCCGTTCAGGCTGCCTTCGTGGTATTCGCGCATGTATCCCAGCGCGTAAAGGCAGATGCCTCCTCCCACCAGGCCGTTGATAAGCGCCATGATGATCGAAAGCTTGTCGATGAACAGGTTCGCCCCTGCCTCCAGTTCCGGGCCGTACGCGAACTCGAACCATCCCATCAAACCCGCCTGCACCACCATTAGCGCCACGATCAGCGGCTGCCGCGCCCGCACCCCGACATAGACCACATACAGCCCCATGGCCAGCTCGACGCCCAGCATCGCCAGGCTCAACATATGGTGGTTCGGCAGCTCCGCCTGCGCCGGCGCCGGCATAATGCTTAAAGCAACCGTGCCGGCGCAAACCGCCAGCACCACCGCCGCGACCAACACCCGCCGCAGCAGGTCCGATCGCACGCACAACAGCCCCGCGCCGGCCGCAAAGGGAACGAGAATCAATGTATATGCCAGACTCACTGTTGAAACCGTTGTTGCTTTACCACAATGCCATTAGAGGAAGTTGAGAGGCTTGGCACGAATCGGTATCGGGTGCGAAGACGTCTCAAAATCCTTGAGGGAGGGTATGCGGGCATTCGCTGACTGGCTGCGCGTGAATTGCTAATTAATAAACCTTTTTTGTGGAACACTCAATTCAATGGGATTAGATAAAGTTTTCTCGATTCCTCCAACTCTCCCAGTTCCCCCGACTTTCGGCTTTGCACGTCACGCAGGCGTCCTCGCCGGAGGGCCGAGTTCTGCGAGGCCTAAATATTTTCCCGCCCCCATCACGCCTCACCCATGGCACATAGGCTGCTCAGCAAGGGGGAAAATGAATCGGAGTTCCTGCCGGCCGGCATAGGCGATGGATCTGGACTATTACAATTGGATGATGGTGTTTTTGCGGGTCAGCGCCTTCCTGCTGGTCCTGCCGTTTTTTTCCATTGCCAACTTTCCCCCGACAATGCGGGTCGCGCTGGGGTTTCTGGTGGCGATGCTGCTGGCGCCGCTGCTGCCGCCCTTTCCGCTGCGAAACCCCGGTTTTCTCCCGCTGCTCGGCATCATGACCCAGGAAGTCAGCATCGGCCTGCTCCTCGGGTTTGTCTCCCGCATGGTATTTTTTGCCGCCGACCTGGCCGGAAGCGTCATCAGCACCGAGCTGGGCTTGAACCTGGCGGCGGTGCTCAATCCGCTCACCAGCCAGGGATCGCAAATACCCGGGCTGATCCTGTTCTTCCTGGCGGCGGTCGTCATGTTCACGCTCGATTTGCACCATTGGGTGCTCGTCGGCTTTGAACGCACTTACGTCGTTCTGCCCATCGGCCAGGCCCATCTCAGCGGGCTGCTGTTTGAGACCGTCGTCAAGGACACCAGCCGCATCTTCATGACCGCCATTCAGATCTCGGCGCCGATCATCGCGGTTTCCTTCGTGGTCACGCTGGTGTTCTCCGTCCTGAGCCGCGCGGTCCCGGCCATGAACGTGTTCTCCGAAAGCATGTCTTTCCGCATCGCCGGGGGCCTGATCGTATTTGGCTTCACCCTCCAGCTCACTGCCCAGCACGTGCTCAATTACCTCAACCGGCTGCCGGATGACTTGCTCAGGCTCGCGCAGATGATGGGCGGAGGCTGACCGACGGCCAGCGGAAACGTTGAGGCGCTAACATGGCCGAACAAACAGGCGAAAAGACCGAACAGCCGACACAGCGCCGAACCGAGGATGCGCTGAAGAAGGGCCAGATCCCGCGCAGCGATGAGGTCCAAACGGTGTTTGTCCTGATGGGGGCGCTTGCCGCTCTATCCTTTACCGGCCGCGAGACCTGGCAAAACCTGGTGACCGCCATGGTCAGCACGCTCGGCCACCTGCACGACACCAGCGTTTCCTGCGACACCCTGCAAGGCTACGGCATCACCGGCACGCTTTTTATTATCAAATGCGCCGGGCCCGTCGTGCTCGCCACCGCGCTGGCGGGCCTGCTCGCCGGCGCGATTCAAAACCGGTTCAACACCGCCTCGGAAGTGCTCACGCCGAATTGGAACCGACTCAACCCCGTGGAAGGGTTCAAGCGCGTCTTCTCCACAAAATCATGGGTTCCGACGGGCCTTGCCATGGCCAAGCTGGGCTTCATCATCGCCCTGAGCTATTCGGAGATACGCAACATTCTCAGCGACCCGATTTTCACTACCGCCGTCAGCGTGCCGCGCATTGCCGAGTTCCTGGCCGGCGCCTGGGTGCGCATCTTCTTCCGCATCGGGCTGATACTGGCGGTCATCGCGACCGCCGATTACGGCTATCAATGGTGGAACAACCACCAGGAGCTGATGATGACGCGCGAGGAACTCAAGGAAGAGATGAAGAACACCGAAGGCAACCAGCAGGTCAAGCGCGCCCGGCGGCGCCGCCGCCGCGGCAAAAAAGCCAAAGCGCTCGAGCAGGTGCCCAAGGCCGACGTCGTCGTTACCAACCCCACGCACATCGCGATCGCCCTGCGCTATGACCGCCAGACCATGCGCGCGCCCCAAATCGTCGCCAAAGGCATCCGCCTCAACGCCCAAGCCATACGCGACCTCGCCCATCAACACCAGGTGCCGATCATCGAAAACAAGCCGCTGGCGCGCATGCTCTTCAAGCACGGACGGGTTGGTGGCGAGATTCCTGCTCAGTTCTATGCTGCGGTCGCGGAAATCCTGGCCTGGGTTTACCGGGTCAATCGCTACCGCTATTACACAGAAGCCAATAAAGTTTAGACGAAGCACATGGGCCCGCTGAGCGACAGGTTGCGTAAGTTGTTGAAATATGGTGACTTATGGTTGGTTACCGCCCTCTTCGGCACCATCCTGCTCTTAATCCTTCCCGTCCCGCCTTTCCTGCTCGACCTGTTGCTCACTTGCAGTATTGCGCTTTCCTTGCTGACTCTGCTGGTCATTTTGTACCTGCGTCAACCGGCAGAGTTTACCGGTTTTCCCACCTTGCTCCTGTTCATCACCCTCTATCGGCTCTCGCTCAATGTCGCCTCAACACGCTTGATCCTGCTCGACGGCTACGCCGGGCACATCATCGAGGCCTTCGGAAATTTCGTGGTCCGCGGCAACTACGTGGTTGGCCTGGTTGTGTTCCTGATCCTGGTGCTGATCAATTTCATCGTCATCACCAAGGGCGCCGGGCGCATCGCCGAAGTGGCCGCCCGCTTCACCTTGGATGCCATGCCGGGCAAGCAGATGGCCATCGACGCCGAGCTCAACGCCGGCCTTATCAACGAGGCCGAGGCGCGCGCCCGCCGCCGCAGTATCGAGGAGGAAGCCACCTTCTACGGAGCCATGGACGGGGCCAGCAAATTCGTCCGCGGCGACGCCATCGCCGCCATTCTCATCACGGTCATCAATATCATCGGCGGGTTCGCCATCGGCATCGTGCAGAAAAACATGACCATGGCCGAATCCCTCCAGCGCTTCACCATCCTGTCCATCGGCGACGGTCTGGTCTCGCAAGTCCCCGCCCTGATCACCTCCACGGCGGCGGGCATTCTCATTACCCGCGCCACCGCCAAAAACGACCTGGGCCGGGAGTTGGGACGCCAGCTTCTGTTCTATCCGCGAGCCCTTTCGATCCTGGCCGGAATGCTCCTGGTCCTGGCGCTCGTGCCGGGCCTGCCCACGGTCCCCTTCCTGACGCTGTCAGCCTTCATCGGCCTGCTCTCCTACTCCATGCACCGTCACGGCGCACTGGATTTTGCCACCTCAACGCCGGGGTCCGCCTTGCGGGAAACTGACGGTCAAGCCGCCGGCGCCAAGCCGGCCGCGGGCGCGGCCACCGCCGCCGAGGCCAAGGACAAAGACAAGATCGAGAACCTGCTCTCCGTCGAAACGCTGCAGATCGAGCTGGGATATGGATTGGTCTTCCTGGCCGATACCCGCAAGGGAGGCGATTTGCTCGAGCGAGTCACAGGGGTTCGGCGCAACTTTGCCCAGGAAATGGGCTTGCTCATCCCACCCATCCGCGTGCGGGACAATCTCCAGTTGGCGCCTAACGAATACCGTTTCCTCCTCAAAGGCAACCCCATAGCCCAGGGCCAGCTCATGCCGGGACAATGGCTGGCGATGAATGCGACCAACAGCAAGACCTCTCTTAAAGGCGTGCCGACTATCGAGCCGGTGTTTCAACTCCCGGCCACCTGGGTCGGCGAGGTCGAGCGCAAAGGCGCCGAGATGGCCGGCTATACCGTCGTCGACGCTCCGTCGGTGATGGTCACCCACCTCTCCGAAACGGTCCGCCGCCACTGCCACGAAGTCCTAACACGGCAGGATGTGCAGAGCTTGCTCGATCACCTCAAGCAGACCCATCCGGCGGTGGTCAATGAATTGATCCCGACGCTCTTGACGGTGGGACAGGTGCAACGGATTCTGCAGAACCTGCTCGCCGAGGGAATCGCGATTCGCAACCTGGCGGGCATCTTGGAAAAGGTCAGCGATTACGCGGGCATGACCAAGAACCCGGACGAATTATCCGAACACGCCCGGCGCGCCCTCGGGCCGCAGCTCACCAAGCCCTACCAGAGCGAGAACGGCAGCTTGCGCGCCATCACCATGGACCCCCGGCTGGAGCAGCAATTGGCCCAGGGCCTGCGCCAATCCGCCACCGAGGTCTCCCTGGTCGTCGAACCAAAACTGGCACGCCACCTCATGGATGTGCTCTCCAAGGTGGTGCAGCAGATGCTCTCGGCAGGCCAGCCCCCCGTCGTGCTATGCGCCCCGCCCTTGCGCCTGGCCTTCCGCCGGTTTTTCGAAACCTCTTTCTCCGACCTTGCGGTCCTCTCCTATTCGGAAGTCCCGCCCCGAACCCAAATCCAGAACGCGGCGGTCATCCCCTCCATCGAGTAGCTTCGGGCACCATGGGCGCGTAACGGCAACGTCGAATGAAAGTCGCCACCTTCATCGCGGATAGCCCGGCAGCGGCTCTGGCTCAGATCCACCAGCAGCTCGGGCCCCAAGCCATCGTGCTGAGCGTCCGGCCCGTCCCCGCATCCGGCCTGGCGCGCCTCTGGCAAAAAAACCGGGCGGTCGAAGTCACAGCGGGAGTCGACGAACCCGACGCCGCCCCAGTTCCATCACGCGACGTCGAGCCGCGCTCGCCCTCGATCCCAAAAACGTCGAAAAAAAACGGGCCGGGTGATCACCAGGAAAAGAACCATTCTCGATGGCAATTTCCCCCATCCCCCGCTTCGTTCTTATCGGCAGGCCCGCCATCCGACCCTTCCCTGCTAGCCCTCGGACGCGGGCCCTTGGCCGCCCCGCTGTCCCGATCCTGGAAAAGCCTGGAGCGATTGGAGGCAGCGGGACTCTTGCCGGTGTTCGCGGATCGCCTCGAGCAACGCCTGACGGCGCGGCATGGCATGGCTCCGCCGGCAACCGCCGCCGCTGAGTGGGAAGCCATCCGCCAAACCATGGCCGAATGCTGGCGCCCCGCCCCGCCCTTGAGTGACGACCCGGGCCGGCCCCATGTTTTTATCGGCCCTCCGGGCGTTGGCAAGACCACCCTCCTTTGCAAATGGCTGGCTACGTCCATCTTGCGGGAAGGCCAGGCCCCCCAGGTTTGGCGTCTGGATGGTGCCAGCGCCAATACAGCCGAGCTGTTGAGCGTGTATGGAGAAATGTTCGGCCTGAGCGTGCAGCGTTTCTGGGTCCCCACAGGCATCTCGGCCGATTTGCTGCTGGTCGATCTGCCGGGAATCGAGGCGGGCGATGCCCAGGCCCTCGGCGCGCTCAAAGAGCAGGTGGCTTCCCTGCCCTCCCCACGGCTCCATCTGGTCCTCAATGCGGCCTATGATACGCCTATTCTCTTCGAGCAGTTCCGTGCCTTTGTCGCTCTGGGCCTGGAGGATGTGAGTTTCACCCACCTGGATGAGGAGAGCCGCTCCGAGAAGCTCTGGAATTTCGTCTTGGGGACCTCCTGCCCGCTGCGGTTTCTCAGTAATGGGCAAAAAATACCGGGCGACTTTCGTCCTGCCGAGCCCACTCTCGTTTTTCGAGGGAGTAATTACCCTGAAAACAAAGGTAATTTCACAGAAAACACCTCTCCTCAAGCAATGGCAAAGGTCCTGCTTAATCCCACGCATTATCGAAGATGAAAGCGTTGATGATCCTTGGCGCCGTGATCGGTTTTTTGATCGGCTGTGGGTTTGGCCTGGCGAGCCAGAGTCCTTGGCCGACCGCTCTATGGCGCGCCTGTGCAGCGGCGTTGATGGCGGCAGTCCTCACTCGCTGGTGGAGCCGGATTTGGCTCCAGGGCCTGCGAGAGTCGCTCGCCCAGCGTCACATGGTCCGGCCCGCCCCGGCAATCCTCAACAAAGCCAAGCCCAAATCATGAAAAGTCATAGGGGAGAACAACCTTTAGGCAACGGCAAGCGCAAGCTTGAATGAACCTTCTATCCACAACCTGGTTGATACTCAATCCACATCCCCACGACATATGAGCAACCCCTGCGCTCTAACGGAACCTGCCACCGAGTCTCCTGAATCGCGCCCCAGCGCCCAGACTTTGTGGAAGCGCTACCATAAACGCGGTGATGGGCGGACCGAGAACGCCCTGGTCGAGCAGTACCTGCCCCTGGTCCGTTCAGTCCTTGGCCGCCTGGCCATGAGCCTGCCCGAACACGTCGATCACGACGATTTGAACAGCGCCGGAATGATCGGCCTCCTCCAGGCTCTGCGCAATTATGATCCCTCCTCGGGCAACTCGTTCGAGACTTACGCGCGCCTGCGCATTCGCGGGGCGATGCTCGACGAGTTGCGCCGCATGGATTGGGTGCCCCGCACTGTCCACGAAAAGGCCCGCCGCATCCAGGAGGCCATGGCCGAACTCGAACAGCGCTTGGGCCGCGTCCCGACCGAAAACGAGGTCGCCAAGGCGATGAACCTCTCTCCGTCCGATTACAGCGAGTTGCTGGCCGAAATCCGACCGGCCACCTTTGTCTGCCTGGACGCCGTCTGCTCATCGGAAAACGCCGACGCCAGCAGCCTCTGCGAAGTGGTTGCCGATCCCGCGGACGATGGTCCGGTCGAGCAGGCTTCGCGCAACGAGCTCAAGCAGATTGTGCTGCGCCGCCTCAAGGAGCTTCCCGACAACCAGCGCAAAGTGCTCGCGCTTTATTACGGGGAAGACCTGCACCTGAGAGAAATCGCCGAAGTGCTGGGCCTGACCGAATCGCGCATTTGCCAGATCCATTCCCAGGCGATTTTGTCGATTCGCGCTTACGTGCACCGGTTGGAAGGCAAGACAGGAGAGCATGGCTCGAAGGGCTAGGCTACATGATTGTTATAATTGGTGCCCTCGCGGTTATCCTTTGCGTGGTTGGCGGGTTTCTCATTGGCGGTGGCCATCCGGGAGCGCTGCTCCATTTCAATGAGTTGCTCATCATCGGCGGCGGAGCCCTGGGCGCCCTGATCATCATGTCGCCCCGCAAGGTCCTGGTGGACCTGCTCCACGGCCTGGTCAGCTGCCTCAAAGGCACCCCTTACAGCCGCGCCGCCTATGACGAGCTCTTGAAAGTGCTCTACGAGCTCTTCATGCTCGGCCGGCGCAACGGCATGATCGCTCTGGAAGAGCACGTCCTGGAACCTCAGAACAGCTCCATCTTCAAAAAGTACCCTCTCTTCTTTGGCAACAAAAACGCCGTCGAATTCCTCTGCGGCAGCCTCCGGCCCATCATCGACGGCAAGATCAAACCCGACCAGTTGAGGCTGTTGCTGGATGCGGAACTGGACCGGCTGGAAGTCGAACACCATGCCCCGGTCAACGTCCTGACCAAATCCGCCGATGCCATGCCCGGGTTCGGCATTGTCGCCGCCGTGCTGGGCATCGTCATCACCATGGCCTCGATTTCGGGCCCTATCGAACAGATCGGTGAGAAAGTCGCCGCCGCCCTGGTGGGAACGTTCCTGGGCATCTTCCTCTCCTACGGCTTCATGAACCCGCTGGCCACCAACCTGGAATTCGTCGGGGCGGCTCAGCTCGATTATACCCGCTGCATCGCCTCGTGCGTCATCGGCTTTGCCAACGGAATGGCGCCGGTGACCGCCGTGGAGCTGGGCCGGCGCGGCCTGGGCAGCGACCTGCGCCCCTCCTCGGAAGAAATGGAACAGATGCTCAAGTCCCTCAAGAGCCCTGCCAAAGCCTAGGCCGTGAAACCTAATTCTTAAATCGTGAACCGGCGATGGGCGCAAAAAAACATGGCGGGCATCACGGCGGCGCTTGGAAGGTCGCCTACGCGGACTTCATCACCGCCATGATGGCGTTGTTCCTGGTGCTCTGGCTCACGGCCCAGGACAAGCGCATCAAAGAGGCCGTCGAACGCGCCTTCCGCAATCCCTTCTCCAGCGTCACCAAGGAATCGGTCGGCATCATCCCCAACAAGGACACCTCCGAAAGGCAAAAAGCCGAAGGCCAGTTCAATTCGGTCTCCGCCGTCGAGATGGAAATGATGCGCCACATCAGCGAAGACCTCGCCAAGATCCTCCAGCAACAGGACGAAAACGAAAAGAGCGTGCAACTGGATCTGACCGCGGACGGCTTGCGCATCAATGTCTTTGACCGCTCGCACCGGCCTATCTTCGAGCCCCGCACCGACGCGTTCACCGATTATGGAGCCTGGGTCTTCTCCACACTGGCCTGGGAAATCTCGCGCTTCAGCTCCTTCCGCATCGAGCTGGAAGGCCACACCGCCGCCAGCGCCGAAGACTCCCCTGAGGCCCGCACCAAATGGGAACTCTCCGCCGAACGCGCCAACGCCGCCCGCCGCAAACTCCTCCAAAGCGGCGTGGTCGAAACCCAATTCTGCAAAGTGTCCGGCTACGCTGATACGGCGCCGATGCCCGATCTGCCTTCAGCCGATGAAGCCAACCGCCGCGTAACGGTCGTACTCCGGCTTAAGGAATCCACGCCCAAGATGGAAACTGCGACTGCCGTTCCCGCCTCCAATGACCGCCATCCAAACTGACTCATTCGTGCCGCTGCCCAGTCCTCCCGCTGGCACCCGGGATCAAGAGGATTTTCGCGTGCTTGTCCTCCAAGGCGCGTCCAACGCCCGCCCCTTCCTCTCCCAGGACTCCCCTGCCCCGGCGTCATTGGCGGCGCCGGCACAGCCGACTGCTCCCCCAGCCCCGCGACCCGGCTGCGAACCCCGCGTCCTCCTTCAGCGACAAGGCGACCGCGTTACCGGAATCCAAGTCCAATGCTCTTGCGGCCAGATCATCGACCTTGCTTGCATCTATCCAACTCCGCAGAGCCCCTCTCGGTAAGAATCTTCAAACGGACGTCCTCCACCAAGCCGCCCAGCCCTGGTAACCGCTCACGGCCTCTTGCCGGTAAAAAGCCCCACCAGCAGGGAAATGACGAACACGGCAAGGAAAACATAGAACAACACCTGCGCGATGCCGGCCGCCGTCCCCGCCACCCCTCCAAAACCGAATATCGCCGCAATGATGGCGATCACCAGGAATATCACTGCCCATCTAAGCATAATAACTAGTTATCATCCACTGAAGCACCCCTCAATGAGGTATCCGCCCTAGTACTCTGGAAGCTAAATAACGTTTAGTTTCCAGAGTACTAGCTGAGACGTGATGCGTGAAACGTGTTTCACGCTGCACACCAGCGGGTTGCAGAGTGCAGGAATTGCACCCGGGAGGTTCGCGGCACGGCTGACACCGGGCGACTGCAGCCACAAGGCATATATAACTGGCTATCCTTAAGCTACTTACAGCAGCGCCCGCCATCATGGCACTGCCGGTGCTACGCAGGTCCTCTAGTCACGTAACAGAGCTTGCGTCGATGCAGGCAAGATGATTTGAGTATGGCGAATCCTTTTATTGAGCCTAGGCCGCTGATCACTGAGGTGGAGCGCCGACGGCGTGAGCGGTTTCAGATTGGCGTCTATGCCGTGCTGGCTACCGCCACGGTTTTCCTTGCCGGAATGCTTATCCAAGGCTGCCAAAACCACCAAAAGGCCGCGGACGACGACTCGACCCGCCCTTCCGCCGAAACCGCTACCAACGAAACCGCCAGCCCTACTAATGCTGCGCTGGCAGCGGACCCGAAACCGGAAACCAATGCCGCCGTTCCTCCGGCAGCGGCTGCTGTTCCGGGGGCTCCCGCTCCGGCCAATTCAGGTGCGGCTGCCACCGCCGAAGCCGCCCCGAACCCACCGCCTCCAGCCGCTGCCGCCGAACCCGCCCCGACCGCCCCGCGCTCTGGCGAAAAAGTGTACGTGGTCAAAAAGGGAGATTCGCTGGCTCGAATTGCCAAATCTCACGGAACCACTGTGAAGGCATTAAAGGCGGCGAATGGCCTGAAAAGCGACGTCATCCTGGCAGGCCGAAAGCTCAAGCTTCCCCCAACCGTTAAACCGGCCGCAACCACGGGCGAGTCCTAACCCGCCCCAGCCACAAACCGTCGCCGACCGGATCCTCCGTGCCTCTTCGCATCGCTTTGGAGCGGTCCGAATCGAAGCTGGAAACGACTTTTTCAACATGACCTCAGCAATTCCAACCCCATCCGCAGCCTCGGAAGAAACCGAGGTGCCTGAGCAACAATATTCCACTGAAATCTGTTACGTCGCCAAGTCCGACGTCGGTCTGGGCCTCTTCGCAAACCGCGATATTCGACGCGGCGAAACCATTCTGAAGTTTTGGGGACCCATCATTGACTTTGCGGAAACCAAGCGGCGGGGTCCCCGGGAGTGCATGGCCATCCAGATTGGGGAAGACCGCTATATCGATACCCGTCCGCCGGGGGTGTTCGTCAACCATTCCTGCGAGCCCAACGCCGGCATCCGGGACGACAAGCACATGATAGCCCTGCGCGACATCCCCAAGGGCGACGAACTCCGCTACGACTACTCCACCACCATGGAGGAACACTCATTCACCATGAAGTGTCTCTGTGGCGCGCCGACCTGCCGCGGCCTGGTGAGGGACTTCTCCACCTTGCCCGAGGAACTCCGGGAACGCTACATCGCCCAGGGGATCGTGATGAATTTTATCGTCAGGAAGGTCCGCTCCAGGTCGTTTATGGCGCACGGCCTGCGGTTCGTCCGCTCGTTCACCGCAACCACCGCCCGAAGCCTGTTCCGCCTCCGTTCAACCGCATCGGCCGCGGAGTAGCCCCGCGCCGCTCGCTTCAAAAACCAGCCCCTTTTCGAACTTTCTCGCGAAGCCGAGAATTCTCAGCCATCATAGCCCCCGGTTCAGTAGCTGGGCTCCATTGGCTATTGGCTATCGGCTATCGGCGATTGGCGATTGGCGAACCAAGGTCTAAGAGCGGCTGCCTCAAGGCATCCGTCCGGGTCCAAACCGACTGGCGTTTTATGTCCGACAGCATCAAAGAACTCACCGCGGAGATCAGGGCCTTTCGCGATGCGCGCGATTGGCGGCAGTTTCACGCCCCCAAGGAGATGGCGGTGGCAATCGCCGCCGAGGCCGGGGAACTGCTTCAACATTTCGTCTGGCAAACCCCGGAGCAATCCAACCAGCGGGCTCAAGAGCGCCGCGGGGAGGTTGCGGGCGAAATCGCCGATGTCGCCATCCTGCTTTTCGAACTGGCGGATAACCTGGGCCTGGATCTCGCGGAGGTCATGGGGGCGAAGCTGGCGAAAAACGAGGCTCGCTATCCGGTATCCAAGGCGCGCGGCTCCAACAAAAAGTATAATGAGCTGTGATGGACGAAGCGCATCCCAACGCTGTTCCCGGCCCGAAAGCCGCTCCCACAGGACGCCCTGAAAGCCCGGAAGACAATCCCGCGCAAGGGGCTCCGCCGATCCAGGCCGCGCCGGACATCCTCGCGCCAAAACCCACGGCGGCGCATCGACGGCGCCCGCGCTATGCGGGCAATTACCCCCGCAGATTCGAAGAGAAATACAAAGAGCGCAACCCGCAGCGGTATCCGGACACCACCGCCAAGGTCGAGGCTTCCGGCAAGACGCCAGCCGGCACGCATCGTCCGATCCTGGTGGCAGAAGTGCTCGAAACCCTTTCCCCCAAACCCGGCGAGGTCGCCGTGGATTGCACCCTGGGTTACGGCGGCCACGCGCAAGAGCTATTGCGCCGCCTTCATCCGGGTGGGCGCCTGCTTGGCTTGGATGCCGACCCGATTGAGCTGCCCAAAACCGAAGCGCGCTTGCGGGCGCTTGGCTTCGGACCCGATGTCTTCCTGACGCAGCGCAGCAACTTTGCCGGCCTGCCCCGGGCCTTGGCCGCCGCCGGCCTTGGGAGCGCTGACATCGTTCTGGCTGATCTCGGTGTCTCCTCGATGCAGCTCGACGATCCGGCGCGGGGCTTTTCCGCCAAATTCGGGGGGCCGCTGGACATGCGGATGAACCCGCATCGGGGCCAGCCGGCGTCAGCATTGTTGGCCAAGGCCACCCCGGAAGCTCTGGCCGCGCTGCTCTCGGAGAACGCCGATGAGCCTCGCGCACGGCTGCTTGGCGAGGCGCTGGCACAAAAAGCGCATGCTTCGACAACCGAGCTTGCGAACGCGATTCGCGCCGCCCTGCACGGCGTCAACCGCGAAGACCAGGACCTTTCCGTTCGACGCGTGTTCCAAGCCCTCCGAATTGCCGTCAACGACGAGTTCTCCGCCCTCGAAACTTTCCTCCGACTTTTGCCCGCTTGCCTCAACCCCGGCGGCCGGGCCGCGATCCTCACCTTTCACTCGGGAGAAGATCGGCGGGTGAAAAAGGCCTTTGCCTCTGGGCTGCGCGAAGGCGTCTATGCGCGGATTGCAGAGAACGTTATCCGGCCAACGGCAGAAGAGCGCTATAACAACTCACGATCCGGGGCCGCCAAACTGCGCTGGGCGCGAAGACCGGAATAAGGCGGCGGCAGGAAATAAGTGCTGCAAGTACGGCGCAGGGATTCTGGCCGCTCTCCCTTCGCACCACGCCCGCCTCCTTCCAGGCCCTCATTCGAGAGCCGGGGGTAGAACCCAACGGACGAGGTCGGCGAGCTTGCCACCCCCTGCAAAAAAAACGTCGAGGCCCGGGTCTTAAGCCCCAAGCCTCGAACAGGCGCAATCAGAAATCAGCGATGATCCCGACGGCCACCGCCACCGCCGCCACCGCCACCGCCGCCGCCGCGGAATTCGCGACGACCGCCGCCGCCGCCGCCGCCAGCCGGGCGATCTTCGCGAGGCCGGGCAACGTTGACGGTAAGGGCGCGTCCGTCTAACTGTTTGCCATTCATTTCAGTGATGGCCTTCTGCGCCTCCTCGGGCGTGCTCATAGTAATGAAAGCGAACCCGCGGGGGCGCCCCGTGGCGCGATCCATCATCAGATTGGCTTCGACGACGGTGCCATGTGCGGCAAAGGCGTCCTGCAGGTCGTTTTCCGTGGTGTTGAACGAGAGGTTCCCCACAAACAATTTTTCACTCATGTAACTAATCTACGTCCGAGACTTTGACTTGCTTCTTCCCGACTGTTCCCGCTTATCGGGTTTCAAATCATCACTGAACCGCGTTCACTTGAAGATTCACCATGCCCTGGGAGTCACAAGCTATCTAACAGACAGGCGAACAGTGACGTTTTCCAGGAAAATAGCAAGGCCTAAACGCTTTAAATTTTGGTAGGTAATCACCCCAGGGAAAACGGATACTGGTCGCTCGGGTCAAACGGCGCCGGGGAAAACTCCAGGGCCTGGCCGGCCCGGACAGTCCGCAGCGCGTGGGCGATGCCAGGCTGGATGACACATAGGTCGCCAGCCTCGAGGGAAATCGAGGCGCGCTCGGCAGAATCCATGTCCGCCGCCGCGATCAGCAATTCACCCTCGATCACATAGATGAATTCCTCCTTGATCTTATGGTAATGGTTGCCCCGAACGGCGCCGGCCCGCAGTTCAAGCGCCGCCAGATAGCGGATTGCCTCGCCCGAATTGTGGATTTGGGACAATTCGCCCTGGGCAAGCCGGATCCGCTTGAGGTTTGGCGCGTCGGGTCCGGGGCGCCCCTCGATGACCGGCAAGGACTGCTTTCGGATGCTTCCCCCAAGATAGGTTGCCTGGCTCATCACATCAACCCGCTCACTTTCGCGCCGATTCCACGTGCCGGCCCGGCACCTCCTGGGTGTGGAAATCCCACAGCAGCCAATCGTCATTGGCGGTGAAGCGGTTCAGTTTCGAGTCCCACTTCCTCGGCAGCCGCTGGTTGAGCTTTTCCACAAAGGGCAGCAGGGGCCGTTTGGGAGGAAACCGCTTTTCGTGCTCATCGATGGGAATGTCTTGCCGCCAGCCGAACCGCCTTCGGTAAGGCGCGAAACCGAAACCGTCGAAAAAGTTCTCGCCGCCCACCAGCGGAATATACCACAGGCTGGGAATGGCGCGCGGGTTCTCCCGAATCGGAATTTCGCGCTCCAGCCGCGCCAGGATCTCCCGGCCGACAGGATCATCCTGCAGGTGCTCGCGCAACTCGTGCAAGGCGGGAAAAACAATCGCCGGGCTCACAAAGAGCACCGGCTTGTGCTGCAGCGTGGCCATGATGATTTCGTGAGGCGTGCCGACGCTGTAAATATTCGTCGGGCAGTAGGAGATGGTAAAATCGCTCGTATCCACCATCCGCAAGTCGATGTGGAGAGTGTCCCTGAATTGCCGGGCGCACCAGGATCGGGCGCTGGCGCCTTTCTTCCCGCCGGCGTAAGTCCAGGTCTCGCGGATGCGCTCGCTGCCCTTGGCGTCCTCGCGCCCGTACTCGTGCAGACCCCGCACGTCGGGTTTATACCAGGGATCGAAAACCGTTGTTCCCAGCCCCTGGAGAAACTGGCTCATCCGGGTGCGCCAGCCGGATTGTTTCTCAGCCGCGCGGGAGGCGACAAAGTCCATCGGTCCGGAAAGATAAACGCGCGCACCCTTCAACAGGCCATCCTGACGTTTGGATCGAGGCATGGTGGGACAATAGTGTGATGTCCCCCGCAGCTCAAGTCTTCTAATAAGGCTGCGCCTCCTTAGCCCCGCGTATAGACCTCCGCCCCTTGTTTGATAAATTCCTTGGATTTTTCGGCCATCCCCGTCTTGAGAGCCTCCTCTTCGGTCAGTCCCTGCCGGGCGGCATATTCGCGGACGTCTTCGGTGATTTTCATGGCACAGAAGTGCGGGCCGCACATCGAGCAGAAATGGGCAAGTTTCGCGCCCTCCTGCGGAAGGGTCTGGTCGTGAAATTCGCGGGCGCTGACCGGGTCGAGGCTGAGGTTGAACTGGTCTTCCCAACGGAACTCGAAGCGGGCCTTGCTCAGGGCGTCGTCGCGCACCCGTGCGCCGGGGTGGCCTTTGGCGAGGTCTGCGGCATGGGCGGCAATCTTGTAGGCGATGACGCCGTCCTTCACATCCTTCTTGTCGGGCAGGCCCAAGTGTTCTTTGGGGGTAACGTAACAGAGCATAGCGCAGCCGTACCAACCGATCATGGCGGCGCCGATGGCGCTGGTGATGTGGTCGTAGCCGGGCGCGATGTCCGTGGTCAGGGGGCCGAGGGTGTAGAATGGCGCTTCCTGGCACCACTCCAATTGCTTGTCCATGTTCTCTTTGATGAGATGCATGGGAATATGGCCCGGCCCCTCGTTCATGACCTGGCAATCCAGCTCCCAGGCGATCTTCGTCAGCTCGCCCTGCGTGCGGAGTTCGGCAAATTGCGCTTCGTCATTCGCGTCGGCAATCGATCCCGGGCGCAAGCCGTCGCCGAGGCTGAAGGCAACATCGTAAGCGCGCATGATCTCGCAGATCTCACGGAAGCGGGTGTAGAGGAAGTTCTCCTGGTGATGGGCCAGGCACCACTTGGCCAGGATGGAGCCGCCGCGCGAGACGATGCCGGTAACCCGCCCTGCCGTCAGCGGCACGTAACGGAGCAGCACCCCGGCGTGAATCGTGAAGTAATCCACTCCCTGCTCGCACTGCTCGATGAGCGTGTCGCGATAAACTTCCCAGGTCAGCTCCTCGGCCTTGCCGCCAACCTTTTCCAGCGCCTGGTAAATCGGCACCGTGCCGATGGGGACCGGAGAGTTGCGAATGATCCATTCCCGCGTTTCATGGATGTTGGCCCCGGTCGAAAGGTCCATGACCGTGTCCGCGCCCCATTTTGCCGCCCAGCGCATTTTCTCAACCTCCTCTTCGATGCCGGAGGCCACGGCGCTGTTGCCGATATTGGCGTTGATTTTGACCAGGAAGTTGCGGCCGATGATCATCGGCTCGCTCTCCGGATGATTGATATTGGCCGGAATAATGGCGCGTCCCCGGGCCACTTCCGATCGGACAAACTCCGGCGTGATGGCGGCAGGGCCGCTCGCGCGTGGCTTCGGCGCGCCCGGGCGAGCCGATTGGACCTGTTCGGCGCCCAGGTTCTCGCGGATGGCGATGAACTCCATCTCCGGAGTGATGATTCCACGGCGGGCGTAATGAAGCTGGGTGACAGCTTGGCCTGGCTTCGCCCGAAGCGGCCGGCGACGGAGCGATAAGGGAATCTCGGCTTGGCTGCGCCCGGGAACCGGCTTGTAGGAAACCGCCGTCTCCTCGACATCACCGCGGGCCAGTATCCATTCGCGGCGCAACGACGGCAGCCCTTGCTCCACGCCGCCTTTGAACTGCGGGTCGCCCCACGGCCCGGAGCAGTCGTAGGCACGGACCGGCGCATTGGCTTCGACGCGCCCGGTATAGGAACGCGTCGGGGCAAGCTGGATTTCGCGAAAGGGAACGCGGATGTCGCCGTGGATCTTGCCCGGAACATAAACCCGGTCGGAATTGGGCAGTTGTTCAGCGCTGGTCATGGGATTTTCAAACGGTTGAGGATTGCGAATCGGACCTAGAGCGTGTCTGGAAAGTAGATCGGGAAAGGGATTGCGAGCGCAGCGAGGCGGATGACGAGGCGTGACGAGGGAGCATATTCGCCAGAAATCTGTGACCGAGGAACAACGAAGTCAGCCGCCTCGCCCCGCCGCAAGACCGCCCGAAATACTTTCCAGACACGCTCTTATTAGCCATATTGCGTAACAGCATCTTGCCATTTGCGGCACCTTCCGGAAAAACTGGCGGGAAACCGAGGCTTCCCTTCGCCAGCATTACCTGGATCAGGTTCAACGGGTCTGCCGCGCTCCCGCGCAGCACTCTCAGCCTCCGCGCCGAACCGTCAATCCGGCCGCTGGTTGGCTCCCCTGTAACGACACGACTCTAAACCGGCTTGAATGAGGGGTCAAGCGCGGTGCGTACCCGGGATATACTTCGGGCGCATCTCGACCCCGCCTTCCCGGAGGGCCGAGCTCCCGCAAGGCCCCATGACTGAGCCCGGGCAAAGCCGCTCCGAGCGGCTGCCACCCAGGGTTCAATCATTCCCCTCTCCTTTTGGAAGAGGCGCTGGGGTGAGACCCCCGGAGCCAACGTTCGCGCATTGACCCCGTGGTCTGCTCCACTGGGCTCCGCGCTCTCCCAGGCTCTGATTGGGCCGGGCTAATCGAAACGTCCGGAATCAGGCGCCAATCGTTGCCCGCTGCGCCCGGGGACGGGCGCACTCCGATGAGGGGTGCGCCCGTCCTCGGGCGCAGCGGGCGCCGGATACCGGCTGACTCGAGACTTTTCTATAGCCTCCGCCCAGTCGATCGGCCTTCCACCCGAGGGCGCGAACAGCAGACCCTGATTGGGCGAGCGCCATTCGAACGTCCGGAATCAGGCGCCAATCGTTACCCGCTGCGCCCGGGGACGGGCGCACCCCCTCCCGGACCCGGGACAGCGGGACAAGCCAATGTTTGCAGGGGTCTTGTTGGGGTCGGACCCGGGACATGTCCCGGGACAAAGGTGGGACAAGCGGCGAGATCCAGGCCGCAAGGCCCGGTCTTGCGTTCCAGGGCACATGGTTGGCGGGGGTTCATGGTGCGCGAGATTTTTTTTGGTTACCATAGGTTACCGTTACCATTGGTGACCGGCTGGTTACCGAAACGGAGCGTAATGGCAGCCTGGCGGCGAGCTTGCAGGAGCAAAGTCAACACTGAATTGGACAGTTTGCTCACGCAATTTGCGCAAGTGGTTGAGCGGCAACGGTCGCAGGTGTGTGTTTTCAAAATGTGAAGGGGAAAATGTATAGAAAATGTCCAATTCTGTCGCGCCAGGAAAAGCCCAGGAGCAGGGGAAGCGATGAAACTGCTCGACAGAACCCAGTGGGTAGCCAATCCCACCCGGAAACGGTTAGCCACCAACCGGAAGCG